>Ga0228710_1004921_pt1 | contig 20962 bp, 6 predicted proteins | sample MedpolnodulmetaG_FD_177995 | JGI IMG/M metagenome (GOLD analysis project Ga0228710, IMG submission 177995) | Root nodule microbial communities from Medicago polymorpha collected in Santa Monica, California, United States - pink nodules | ecosystem: Host-associated > Plants > Roots > Nodule... | reverse complement strand
GAAACAAAACAAAATCAATAAAGAAATGTCTTATTATTTATATATTCACAATATATATTTATATCAATATCATGATACAAAGCCAAACCCAATCAATATAGATTGGCTATTAGGGCTTACTCCAACAGTTTTCCTACACGTTCTGAGTCTTGATGTTTCAGAACAAAAGCATGACTTTGAGAGTCATAATTTAATTCTATGGTCTTACACACTTGAGGGGACTAACCCCCAGTTACACCTCAAATTGAATCCATAAGTTCTGGCCTTGAACCAAGGTTAGTGAGGTTTAAAGAAAGAACTGGTTCCCTTAGCAAGTACGGATTAGTCGCGCCATCAGGATGACCGAAATTATCTAGTAAATCGATAAACTAAAAAACAACAACATAAAGGAGATAAAAATGATACCTTATTGAGAGGAAGTGCGATAGATTAAATCTTAAAAAAACAGACATCGCAAAGCGGGACCCACACAAAGGAACGAACAACTAATAATGCAGAATGTCACTGAAAAAAGAGGATGAAGATGAATAAATATAGAGAAATATCTGGGAAGAAGGAACAATGAACAAAGCATTTCAAAAAGTTCTACACTCCCAAACCCCTGCTTTATATAGACCTAGGGAAGAAAAACAATTCAATGATCGCATATCAATAAAATACAAAATAGACGATTCGAATCTTTCGATCGTGGCTCAAAAGTGAAATCGTACTCCAGTGCACTTAAACATGTCGCCTCAGTCCACGAGCGTGTGGGACGTGAGTTAGGAATCCACGAAGGACGGGTCCTTTCAATTATGTGTGCATTAATCTTTTCACACCTCCCCACTCAATGTGGCCTCGGTGCCCGTCGTTTAACAAATAACCATTTGGGGCAATATTGAAGCATCAAGGGCTGACCACGAGACACCCTCTTAAACAAGCCCCTTACATCATAAAGATAGTAAGGAATTGGGGGAAACTGTTCTGAACTAGATTTCAACCCATACAACGGGTTTATACAGTAACTAGGCTCATTAACCTAATTCACAGCCGCTCGGGAATATACGGGAGGTCACTTGTGTGGCTCACTGCACAGGAACACAACCTAGACAGATCCTGACCATTGGAACGATCTCCAACGAGCTCACGTATGCGTCTCCTAATTTCGCAAAAGCATTTACGTTGGACTCAGCTATAAAAGTGTGGCTACACACCACACCCTAGGTATGATCATTTTTTACCACATTTTCTTTCACTTTTATCTGAAGTAGAAACATTGACTTGGGCATTGGAGCAATTAAATGTTTTGCAGATTTCTTCACCTCTGTCGACGAACAACCTCTGTTGCACGAGAGTTATGCCTCGACTATACTGGATTGTCATTAGCTCGAGCTTTGAGATCACATCATCCTCGTTCTGTTCTCGGATAAATCAAAGGGTATATAAATGGAAAAAAATAATAAATGTGGCACTTATATTATAAAGTGACAATTATTTTGAGAAAGAGAAAAAAATGTTAAAATGACAATTAAAATAAGAAAGAGCAAGTAATTACAAATTGTATTGCAGCCTGACCAACTTTTGTTACAATGTTATTACAACAATTTTGCATCGATCATAAGAAAGAAAAAAAACACTAATGAAAATTAGCATCAAATAACAATCAAAGCTAAATTTGTGACTTTTTTTTTTTAGATTAAATTAATGAAATCTCATTCCAGAACACTTAGATGAGATGACGCGAGTCTTTTCTAGCTTAACTAAGGTCTTGAGATCAAATCTAGTTTTGGACATGCAGCAAGATTAAAACTCTTAGGATGAGTTTTACACCTTTTTAGATCCCACAAGGCTCAAGGTTACTTGGTTTACGCCAAAACAAAAATTAGTGAAATCTCTATGGAATTATATTATTTTAGGACGGCAAAACAGCTCAGTCTTATAATGTACTAGGAGTATGTTTCGTTGGACGGCAATATAGCATCTCTAAACTTCTTTATTCTATAGTAATATAGATCTCCCAATAATATTTGAAAGAAAAAAATTATACACGAGAAATGAAACACCAATATTGGTGATTGAAGAAAAGCAAGCACACTGCACTGGGCAAAAATTGCATCGATGAACTCAATTTTCTTTAGGGCAGATATGGTGAAAAAGAGATGCCAAATCCAAAATACTACAAGACAAAAGCACCAGACTATGACACACTGCCAACTTTTTATTAAAATGTCTTCTTCACCGTTTAATGCACGGATCTTTTTTCCCATTTCCCATATCGATATACCTTTTAATCTCTTCTTCTGGTCCCTCTCGTAATAACCCTAAATACCAGAATACGAGAACACTTGTTTTCTTCTTTGGGTAGTAAAATACAGCCAATGGATAAATTAAACCTTACACTATAAATGGAACAAAAAATAATTAAATTAACCCTATTGAACAATTCCAAATAATACTTTTTTCAAATGTTTGCTTTTTCCGTAATCATGCATGTGTGAATTTGATTGGGGTTTCATCCCTTGTGCGATTAAGGGTCGGGGTTTTTACTGTCGGACAGATAACTTTTAAAGATGCGTCAAGTAAAGTGATAAAACATGATAACGCATGTTTTGACAATCAACATATTTTTATATCATTTGCTTTTGACACTTTCGTCTTCCTAGCACCGAAGGCCGTTGACATTCTACGTAAAGTTCAAAGAGTCATGTATAACAATGTCATGTCTCCTATGTTTATGAATGTTGTGTTTACAAATATTAATGTTGTCAACCAAAAAAGCCTAACGGTGTAGTTTGTTGCTCGATTGTCTTCTATTCATGCAAACTTTTGCTCTTAGAAGAAGACGATAATAATTATAAAATTTCTGATGGCCAGCTTTAAATATAAACAAAGTTGGTTATTATAAGGACTGAAATCAAATTCAATATGTGACACTTAACGGGTTGTGTTGTACATACTTTTTTCACCCAATTATGCTAGTTTTTGTATTATGCTTATTGTTACTGGTTGTCTTATTGTTTTATTTGGTGATTTCTAGTTGTCTTGCTGTTACTAGTTGCCAAATACTCCCCACCAGGGACCCATCATTATAAAAATGAACAAATTTCTAATATTTTTGATCAAATGGAGAATACAAATAAAAAATTTAACCAAAAGACAAATAAAATAATAAAAAATTATAATGGAAGATGTCGCAAATATATCGGATATAAAAGAAATTAACAAATATTGTATAAAAAGGCAAATAAATAGAACATATGTAATATGTGTATATCAATACATGCACATATGCAAATTTCGGTAGCTTTCAAAATTTCTTAAGAACCGAATGAAAAGTATGCATTAAACTTTATCAACGTATTTTCCTTTAAAATAATGTTTACACAGAAATTAAATTAAAATATGATCAATTTTTTTTTATAATCATTAAGAAATGGACATTAGTTATGTCTTACCTTTTTTTAGCCGAAAAAACTTCTTTTATTTCCTCTGTAAAAAAAAGGTATCTTTTTCTTCTTTAATGTCAACGAAGAAACACTATTTAATTTTTTTTTTCAGACTTGTTGTCAAGTTGAAAAGAAATTAACAGAATATTGTAATGAATAACGTCTATTAATGTGCATAAAAACAAATGTGTAAGAATCCGAATTCAAATGAATACCAATCAAAAGCCTAAACAAATGAATATACAATATTGTATGTTGTACAGCAGTCGAAAAAATTAAATAAGTATTGTTCTTGACCACTCACATGGCTACACGTGTACAATATTACGCCGCCTCAAGGCGCCAACTCGTATGCACCGTGCCACACCGGAGCATGCCTCTCTGCCGGGATCATGCTACATATGTCCACTCCCGCTCTTAATCATACGCCGTATAACCCGTAGACGGTATGTCAAGACTGCGCCTACATAAAGGTGAACTTGCTTCACCCTCAAGGTACACAACACTTTACACAACTCTCCTAAGACTTTTCTCTCATTTCATTACTGACTTGATTGTCGGAGTGCTAACGTGCTTACAGACACCTTTCGTTCCATTGCAGAAAACGCTTCTCCGCAGTACCGGAAGCTGTTACCGATCATCGGAACATTCTTCGCAACCGTTGCAACTCAACCGTTCTCACCGGATAGATCAAGTATATTTGTACAAAGATTATTGAAAATACAAACAAATAATCCGAATTCGCATAGTTAGAAAGTGAAGGTAAACATGTGAGAGATTTATTCAATTAATTAAAGGAAAAAACATAATTAATATTACCAAATTCATGTCATATTACCCAGTATACATTACACACTGTTCACCGTAAAGGAAGATTGTCTAGTACCAATTTTGATGTGTAATCAAATTATTGTCATCGAGAGGTAGGACAAACAAAGTTCTATTATATCTGCATTTGCCGAAAGAAGGAAAAAATAATTGCTTTGAAACTGTCATAGCTAGGTAGAGTTGAAAAGGCATGGATTCATGTTTTTCTTGTTACATATATATCTGCCAGTTTTTGCAGCTTTCCTTTGTCACCCTCCCAAAAATATAAATATGACAAAATATATTAATGGATGCAAGTCCCACTGTACTATAACGTTATAACTAACAGCATGGTTTTACAATATTGTTTTTTGCTGCAAAATAAAAACCCAAACTCCAATATTGAACTTAGTATAAACCACTAAATGGTCCATAACTCTGACACATTCCCGGTTTAGTCTCTAAAAAATGAAAATTTTAAATTGGTTTCTACTAACTCTTAATCATATATGCAAGGTTTTAGTTTCTTTTGAATCATTAATTATCTAGGTATCCTGTATTTTAACTAATTTTAGGAGTTATTTGAGGTTGTGCCTTTGTAGTTCTTTAAATGCTTAGTTGTTTAAATCATCGATTCAGCCAGCCACCAAGCAGACAATTTTTGTAGTTTTGTTTTATTTCAATTGTTCCACGTTCCTTCCAATATCAACATTTTTCGTTGGAGTTTTCTTCAGAATCGCAGCATCCCTACTAAAGACAATCTTATGCGGTGTGCCTTACTTCAAAATTAGCAACTTTTTTCTATGGGTGGTTGTGGAGCTAATAAAGATATTAATCTTTTGTTTATGGATTGTAATTTCTTTGGATCAATCTAGCATATGGTTTTGCAATGGCTAGGTCTCGTTTAGGTGAGTCCAGCTATCATTATCGATCATTTACGTCAACTTGGTCATTTAGGAGAATTTTCTAAACATCAGCGATCAACTCTGCATCTTTTTAAGTTATCTTGCGTTTGAGTAATTTGGAGTGAAAGAAACAGCCGAGTTTTCAAGGATAAGGAGCACTCTTTATTTAAGTTGCTTGACAAAATTAAGCTTCAGATATTTTGGTGGTTGAAAGTGAATTACACTCTTTATTTTGTTGTTTTTCAAAATTTTCAAAATAGCTTAAATATCTATAAGCATTTAAATTTTTTAATTTTTCCAGGCATGTTTAGAGTATTAAAAAATGTTTCATTAGAAAATTTATAATTTTTAAACATAGGATGAATTAAATATGAATTTTTAAAATTGCAAAAGTTCAAGATAAAAATTAACAAAAAAAATTTACTTAGAAATCAAATTTTGAACTCCCTTCTTTTGACAAAAACTTTTTATAGTGTTTTAAACGTGTCTTGAAAATTATTGAAATTGTTGTTTGGTTTCTTCTCCCTCTAGACCTATGTTTGTGTTGCTGCTTGTTTCTTGGAGAGGTGGTTTTACACTGTAGTTTACATTCAGCCTTGCTATCTTGCTATTGTGCTAGTTGATCCTTTTGGTCATTCTTATTTTAGTTTCGTATTGTTTTTGTTCCGTACTGTTTTGGTGATTTTTGTTACTGTTCGATTGTGGGTGGCATCAGACTTTATATCTTTTTAGGTGGTTTGGCGTTGTTTTAACTTGTTAGGTGGTGATGCAGTGGTGGCGGTGGTGGTGATAGTAATGCAGGGGTGGTGGTAATGACGTGTGGTGGGGATGCAGTGGTGGTGGTGGTGATTCAGTAAAGGGGGAGGGGGTCGGTGTTACTTAGGTGTGCATGTGGGTGTTTTTGTGGGGGATTCCTTTCAGAAGCCGCCTCTGGTATTCAGGTTGCTTAGGTGTTTAGGGTGCATGTCCTTGTTGATTGATGTTTGCACCACCGCAATTCATGTCGTCTTTGTTACATGTTGTGTGCTGGATTCTGGCGGGCTGGTTACTTTTTCTTCGAGATTGGGAGTTGGTGTCTAGCTGCTTTCTTGTCTGGCGGGCTACGGTGTTTCTCTTGTGGACTTGGGGTTAGGGGTGCCCGTCTAGTTTGGTTCTAAAGTCTGGTGGACCGATCACTTTTGATTCGAGATTGGGAGTCAATTCTTCCGTTCAAATTTGGTTTTGGGCTATTACGGTGTTCTTTTGGTTGACCAGAGGTTGTGTGGTGGTGGAAGCTGATTGATCCATGGAATAGTGGCTCAACTTAGGAGTTGCGGAAAGTGTGTTTCATTTAGAGAGGTGTTATTTGGGGATGAGTAGTGGCGGCGAGTGGTTATGGGTATCGTTTTTCAGGTGTCGTTTTGTGAAAGAGTCTGTTTTAGGGGGTGATGTTTATGGGTGTAAGGGTGTTTTGTTTGGAGTGTATTTTCGGGTATTCCGCCTATATACGACACCTTTAAATTTGTATCTCTGAATCACCGGTCTCTGTTCGTCTTGAGTAGCGATATTATTTTTAAAAAAAATTTTTTTTTTAAAAAAAAAAAAAAAACAAGTCCTACGATTGTGTGTAGGAAAATTTTATAGGTGAGGAAATCTGTCACGGTTTTGTCATGTAGTAGAAAAATGAAATTTAGTAATTTTTAAAGACGAGAAACTTATTTTATCGTACAAAATATAAAAAGAATGTGTTGTGAAAAAATGGACAACTCAGTTCTCCAACATACATATAAGTTATCGGCAAAGTCAGTAGAAATTTCTCACTAATAACATGAATTATAATAAAATAAAATACTTTTATGTGTAAGAGTTTAAAAAAATATGTTCATGATATTTAAGAGTGTGAGCTTAACTCAATTGGTAGAAACATTGTATAATTTATACAGGAGTCGGCTCTAGACACATCATTTCTCTACATTTAATTGTATGAGCTCCAACTATTAAACTACTAAACCAAGAAGAAAAGAAAAAAAAAGTGTTCTCGTCAAACTTGATTCTATACCCAAGAGCGTTGCAATACATATTTTATGACAATTATCACCATAATTGCATAGAAAAAATTCATGATGCTATATCAATCAAATTTTAAATACGCAATACGACATCACCATAATTGCATTTAAGACTCTGTATATGACAATTATCACTTTGTACTTATGAGAAATGAAAAAAAATAAATTATATATTTATAAATTATACCTACCAAAATACCTCCGGTTTTCAATTATATTCTACATATCCAGAAAATGATATGAAAAACGCCGGTATTTTGGTTGTACTTCAACCAAATTACATACACATAAAGGAAAAAGAAATTGAAAGATAGATTAATTAATTAATCATAAAAAGAAAAAAATATTGGAACCAGAATTCTTCATTCCAGTTAGTTGTGGAGAGGATCTGGACAACTTGGCACTTTTCTTTTGCTTTCATCAAATGGTTTATGATTTGGACCAAAGTTACTATTTCCAGAGAAGTACTTATGCAACATATCCACCTTACCCTTCTTATCTACAATGCCATGGCTGAATTTCACTTTGGCAACATCATTAGATAGTAACACACGAATTGCCTCAACTTGGCATAAGTGACAACATACCAAAAAGTTGATTACCATAAACCATACCATTAGAAGATGGAATCTCCTTCTACAAACGATCCACATGCTCCTAGAAGAAGCCACATAAAATTGAAGCTTGGTTGTTTTGGAAGCACAGAAGGTTAAAAAATTTATCAAAGTATTTGAAGATGGATAAATGGGTGTACTAGGGTTGAAAAGAAGAAAAACAAAAGGGAAAATAGGGGTTTATATTTGTTGGCAGAACGGTTTGTTGTGTCTCTATCGACCGTTTGTGAGTGTGTGTTGGAGACTTTTATTCATATAGGTGAGTAAGTAATGCAAGTTTGAGAGAGTAAGAGACAGAAAAAGAGAGTCAATTGATGGTTTTATTATACATGAAATGTTAACGACGGTTTTCGGAGCATTCTTTAAAACTCTTAAATGTTTTTGTCAAAAAAAAAAACCCTTAAATATTAAGTTTTTAATAAAAATTTGTATATTTAATATATTAAAATTTAAAATATTTGACATTTATAAAAAATAATTACTTAATTTAAAATGTTTAAAAATTGTCCAAACATTGGTTAGTAACATCATTATTATATTTTTGCTTTATTTGATTTATAATGAGAGGAAGAGACGTTGCCTTGGGTATGGCCACTCAAGTTGGCCCATGTGAAGAAAAAACGCGCAATGCACGGAGATATCATTGTTTATATTTATTTTTTTGGAGATGATTAGGCCAATCCAGAACAAGCAATCACCATCGCATTTAATTTTTCTTTCATACGTTTTTTTTAAGATATAATTTTCAAAAAAACTGATCATTTTCAAAAAAAATATTTTATGCTGAAAAAGAGTATAAGGTGTTACAAAGACTAAAATTAAAGTAGAAAAATGTCACTTTGGTTTCTGAACCAACAATTAGTAACTCCGAAAATCAATATCCCTGAATCAAAAATTAATATCCCCAAACTCGTCCCAACAAAGTGTTGTTATTCGTCAAAAACTGGGTTATCTTCCTCAATGAAACTGTTTTGACGTTGCGGGAGACTTGCTGTTAGGTCTCTTACTATGCATATTCACTATCAATTAGGTCCCTGACTGTAAACATTTACAGGCACAATGTAGGTATACTATGATCCTATCTTATATCAATTTATCAATTCTAGCAATATGAAGAAATATTTCAGGCTTTCTGGTCTGGTTACGAATCACATTTTCTCAAATTATGTATTTGTATATCTTGAATTCCTTCATTGTTTCTTCTTTTTAATCTCAATGTTAACATCAAATTATACTATTTCATTTTTTAAGAAAGATTATTAGCTTTCAAACTACATATTCAACTAAACTTCAATTGATTTCTTACCAAGATTGTCCTAGTATATTTATCTCAGCATGTGCATTTCTGCAATATGATTGTAGAACAGAAACTTAATTCATTTGATTCAGTATTTATTTTTATATTAGCTATTATGATAATAATTAATATAATGCCAAACCTGTTAAGTGAATTGTTACCTAATATTTAGCATTTGCTGTCATATTTTTAGGCATGTTGTGTGTTCATGGAATAGTAGTCATTCTATGGAAGAATGATAAATATTATAGGCGTGGAATAGTAGCCATTGCATGGAAGCATGACGAATGTCGTGTTCCTATAATTGTTTACTGTCAGGGACCTTAGTGATAGTTTTTTTTTTTGAATCAGCAAATTTTATTAAAAACCAGATCCCTGTTCAAGAAGAACAGTGACTGATGAAACAGAGAATACAAACGAAGGCGTCGTATATAGGCGGAACACACGAAAAATAAACACATAAAAAACTCTTACACACAAAACACCTAGTCAGACCCTACCTGACATACCCACCAAAATAAACTCCTTCAAGAAACCACCACTGAAAAAACAAAGTCCATAACCAGCCATCGCCACTGTTCAAGCCTAAATAATCCCCTCTAAATGAAACACTCCATCCGCATCCCCTAAACTGAGCCACTATTCTAAAGATCAATCAGCTTCCACCACCTCACAACCTCCGTACCACCGAAAGAACACCATAAAAGCCCAAAACCAAACTTGAGCCAAAGAACTGACTCCCGATCTTGAATCAAAAGTGATCGGCCCCCCAGACTTCAGGACCCAACCAGATGGACACCCCTTACCCCCGGTCCACCAGAGAATGCCAGCCAAACAAGAATGCAGCTAGACGCCAAATCCCGATCTCGAAGCAAAAGTAACCTGCCCACCAGAATCCAACACACAAAAATTAAGATTGCGGTGGTTCAAAACATCAATCAAAAAGGAACAAAAGCTCAACTCGAATGACACGCACCCTCAAAAACCTTAGTGACAATAATTTTTACTGTCAGAGGCCTAACTGATAATAAGTATGCACAATCAGGTGTAACAACCCGTTTTTAGTTAGAATTATTCCATTTATTTATTTAATGTGCTTATTTACCATTGTGTGTATTTGATTTGGGATTAGTGAATTTTTAGTCTAGAAGGGTATTTTAGTCATTTTAGACTAAGGGGTATTTTGGTCATTTGGCGAGTAAGGGTAAATTAATAAATTTATTAAGAAGGTTATTTTTGGTGTTTTAGTGAGAATAATTATTTTTATTAAGTTACTAGTGAATTGAGGTAATTATTTTGGGATGATTATTATTCAGTGTTTTAGCCGATTAATGAGTAGTAACTTTTTAAAATTTGTTAGTAAGAGTGTTAGGCCCATTATGAATATTAGAGACCTAGCCCATTGGAGGGTAGTATATATACTTAACTCATGAAGAGAAGTTAGGGTTAGAACATTTTCATCTCATAACAAAGGGAGGTCCTCGTGAGCTTAACTCAGTTGGTAGGGACAATGCTTAATATATGCAAGGTCCGAGGTTCAAAACCTGGCCACCATCCAAAAAAGGGAGGCTAGAGATAGAAAATTGGAACAATAGAGAGAAGAAGATAAGAGGAAGAAATTGGAGAAGAGGGAAGCTAGATGTTGCAAGCTAGAGGGGAGAGTGAAGCCATAGCTAGTGGAATTGAAGCTTTGAGGTAAGAGGGATAGAACTTTTTCATCTAGTAAGCTATAATCTCATCTATTTGCTTATGGGTCATAAGTGCTTTTGTGTGAATTATAACTTTTGTAATTTTTGATGTTGAATTTCGTGCACCTAATTTATGTGTAGTTATGGGTATGTTAATTTTCATGAAATTGATGTGTTTATGTGTTCAAGTTCGTAATTGATATTTATGATAAGTTGTTTTGGTGATTTTTGCTCAATTAAGTATAAACCATGAAATTGTGAGTAATTATTGTTCAAACATTTTCCTAATCACTTGATATATGATTATATAAGTTTGTATTTTGTTAGGGTTTGAATTGTTGTTGTTGTTTTTGAAGTTTAAATGAAAATGAGAAATTGAGTTTTTGGTGAAAATGATTTTGATGATGATTTTGTGATGAAATGAGGTTACAAATTCATGTTTGTAAGTGTTTTGATTGCCTTTTGTTGTATGTTAACTAATACCAAAGTTTGGGAAACAAATTTGGGTCAAAGGGGATCAAAATCAAGGTTTTTATGAAAATTTGGAATGGGTTCCTGAGAGGAAACCCAAAATCAAGGTGTTCCTGTCTGGTGCAGCTTGCCATGGGGTGTTGCCCCGGACAGAACCCATGATTTTGGGCGTCTCGGGCAGTTGGGGGTCGTTCCGGACTTTCCTAAATGCTTCTTTTGATGTGTTTAATTGCTGTTTTCACTTAGAAACCTACTCGAACATCAATTGAATTGAATTAAAATGATTTGAATTGAAATTTATTTGAAAATGTTCAAGAACGAAGAATTTTCCGAAACTCGTTTTTCTCAAGGAAATTGATAGGGTTATGGTTTGTTTTATGTAACAATGATTTTAAAATGATTAGACATGGTGTATGTGAGAGTAAACTTAGACTTGCTTTGAAAATGACTTTTCTTTTGAAAAATGAGAAAATAAGACGAACTTAGTGAAATTTTGGCATTAAACGAAATCAAGATATGATGTGGATATGTATGAACTACTGTGATCATATGTGATATGTGGATATGCTTTGTTGATATCTTTGAGCATGAATGCCTTGTTTTCGATGAATTACTTGTAAAAAGGTGGTTTTTGTGAAAATAGACGAACTTTGTCAAAATGAGTTTTCTTAATTGGATAACTTGTAAATGATTTTAGAAACATAATAATAGGATGCAATGAGAATGAAATGATGATTTTTAGGCGTTTGATATGTTGATTATCATGATGGAGTTATATGTCGTCTTTTATCTAAAATTGTGGTTTGTGAGACGATTGTGTTTTGCTTATTGTGAATGATTGTTGATGTTGAATATGTTGATGACTCTTGTTGAACATGACTTGTTGAATTGTATGGATGTAAATAATTGATGATGTAATGGTGGGTTCTTTGTGAGGATATTATATAATGGAGGGGTTATATAATATAATGTTGTAATTGTCGCATTGTCAGGTCTTTTCTTACATATCCATGCATTCATAGTCTTGTCGACTCTTGGTGGGAACATAACCGGAGGGAGTTATGTTAATACGTAGTTTGAGGGGATTATGTAGTGGGTTCAATACACTAAAATTATCTTCGGAATCTAGTTGGTACCAAATGCATGTAGAGGTGTCTTAGAACATTACTCGCACCTGAATTTGGTGAGATGTGTCATAATTAAATATGCGACTTGGTGAATATGTGCATTGGTGAAATTTGGTGAATGTTGTGATGATGCGAATTTGTGGTCTTGTATATGTTGATTGAGGTACTATAATGATGATGTGATAATAATTATGTGGAGCTAATATTTTAAGAATGTTGAATATGCACATTTATATTTATTTTGGAGCTTTGATGTTTAATTTGATTATGTTTATTATGTGGATTAGTATATAACCCCCAGTGTTCATTTGGTTGACCGCCTGCCTATTTGTATGAATGGGTAGACAACTTTCAAAATTAGTTGCTTTGTGATAGAGAATTATGGAGAATAATATAGAAAATTATGGAACTTTCCAGATGTCGAAGAACTTTCAAGAATATTACAAAATAAAGTCATAAGATTAGGATCATCTTAGCATCTCTAAAACTTTCTAGGCACACGAACTAGATATTAGAATCTCTAGATAGTTCTTGTAAGTAAGCAGTAGCATTAAATGTTTCTAGATATTTCTAGTTTGTAATGTAGAGCCTTCCTAGAGTAGTATAAATAAGGCTCACCACTAAGTGTTTAGGCATATTCAAGATACTCAAGCATTGAAGCATTTAAATAATATAAACTTTTCTTTGAGAATATTAGAGAGTTTCTCTATTTTCTCTACTTTTCCTTTTGTTCCTGAGCCAGATTTGGCATCAGAGCTGGTTACGATACCTCGGAGTTGAGTTTGAGTGAAAAAATCAACGGAAAATGAATTTTCAAGTGAGCAAGGAGTTGCCTTTGTAAAACTTCACTTTGCGGCCATTTATTTCGCTAAACTAACACCGCCATTTTGTTTGGGAAGTGAAGAAAACCCTTGGTTAACAAGTCTTCACCACCAACAAAACCACCACTCACCACTACAATCTTCACCCATAGTTTGTTGAACCGCCATCGTTAAAATGCCACCTCGAAGACAAAACGAAAGAAATTTATAAGAGATGAAGATGGAAGAAATGTGGCTTCAAATTCAACTGCTCCAGAAGACTGTCAATGCCCAACAAGCATTATTGGAAGCACAACGACGAAGAGTTGATGATGATGGTTCCAGTAGTGACTCTTCACCTTCTAGAAGCAGACGCTCACACCGACGTCAAACTCGGATGAATGATATCAAAGTAGACATTCCGGATTTTGAAGGAAATCTACAACCCGACGAGTTTGTAGATTGGCTACAAACTGTTGAACGTATATTTGAGCACAATGAGATGTCGGAGAAGCAAAAAGTAAAGATCGTTGCTGCCAAGATGAAGAAACATGCTTCAATTTGGTGGGAAAATCTTAAAAGGAGACGTAAGTGTGAAGGGAAAAACAAGATCAAGACGTGGGATAAAATGCGTTGGAAACTAACCCGTAAGTATTTACCTCCGAATTATTATCAAGGCAATTTTACTTGAAAACAATTACCTAAAAAATCTTCATACCAACCTCTTTCCTCCACCAAAAATAAAATTGATTCTCATAAATCACTAATTCAAGAACCTATTTTCTCATTTAAACCCCACCATAACACAATCAAAGAGAGAAATATCAATATACCTAAATGTTTCACGTGTCAAGGGTATGGACACATAGCCTTAGATTGTGTGAATCATACAGTAGTCATCGTTGTTAATGGAGAGTTAAACAATATTTTTGAAGAAGAAATTGAAGACATTCAGGAATCGTTTCAAGAAGAGATGATGGGAGAACCAATATTTGATGAAGAATATCTTCCTGCTGAATATGGTGAATCTTTGGAGGTTGAACGAAGCTTGCAAACAACAATAACGAAAGACATGGTTTGTAATGTCATCATCGATAACAAAAGCTGTGAGAATGTTGAATCCAATTATATGCTGGAAAAATTGAAGATGCCGACAAAGGAGCACTTGCATCCATACAAGTTGCAAAGGCTCAATAAGGATGACGAGGTAAAAGTATCTCAACACTCCATTTTCTCATTTTCCATTGACAATAATTATAAAGAAAATTTATGGTGTGATGTTATTCCTATGGATACTTTCCACATTCATCTTGAGAGGCCTTGGAAATATGATCGTCGTGCATTATACGGTGGCTATGCCAACACCTACTCTTTTCTGAAGGATGCTATTAAAATCAAGTTGGCACATTTACTACTCAATGATTTCAATGAAGGAAAAGAGAAATTTAAGCCACTTAAACTTTTAGTCCCAAAGGAACCATTCAAGGAAAATACAAAGTTATACATGCCTCGTCCAATTCCTAAGCTGCCTTGCAAAGTTATTAGTATGGATTTTTCCCTTGGATTACTTTGGTCTCAACAAAAGAAGGATTCTATAAACGATTCATATCAGAAGATTAATGGTGCTTTTTTAGAACAAAGATATTCTTGACTCGAGGACGAGTCTCTTCCACCCCAGGGAAAATGATAGAGAATTATGGAGAATAATATAGAAAATTATGGAACTTTCCAGATGTCGAAGAACTTTCAAGAATATTACAAAATAAAGTCATAATGATTAGGATCATCTTAGCATCTCTAGAACTTTCTAGGCACATGAACTAGATATCAGAATCTCTAGATAGTTCTTGTAATTAAGCAGTAGCATTAAATGTTTCTAGATATTTCTAGTTTGTAATGTAGAGCCTTCCTAGAGTAGTATAAATAAGGCTCACCACTAAGTGTTTAGGCATATTCAAGATACTCAAGCATTGAAGCATTCAAATAATATAAACTTTTCTTTGAGAATATTAGAGAGTTTCTCTATTTTCTCTACTTTTCCTTTTGTTCCGGAGCCACTTTGTCTTTGCTTATGAGTATGCTTGAGGACTAGCTTTGGAGCTACCTCGTCTCTGTTTTTTGGAGTCTTAGTGTAGGGCTCTGATTAGGGTGTCGGTATTTTATCGTTTATTTATCCTACTTTGATGAGACTTGTTACTCATTATGTTAAGACTGGAGATTTTATTTGGTGATGTATTATGATACATGTGACATGAACTCTAACCTAAAAAGAATTAGTTACACATGTTAACTAAAAACAAAATACTAAAGATAAAAACATACCCTAGAGAATCAAGGAGAAGATAGAAATTCCTCTGAAGCTCTAGAATTACCTTCCTCTTGAACTGCCACAGTTTTGAACGAGAAATTCTGAATGAGGAAGGCTAGTATTTATAGTGAGAGTTTCTAACTGGGTTTGGGCTAAAAACACGGGCTTTACCCACAAGAAAGCCTAAAATTACGCCTGCGCGCCTCGCATTTTAGATTCTCGAGGCGCATGAGCAATGATCTAGGCACATGAGTGTACACCTAAAGCCATGCTCTTGGCGCATGACATTGCTTCTTGGGCCCAGTTTCTCCGATTTTCTGTTGTTTTAGGTTTCCGTCTTCAAATAACTTGTCTCGGAACATGGGAACATAATTCCTCCCACTATAAAGTCTCATGTGGCCTCTTGAATCTTATTGGTCTTCCCAAAGTCTTCACAAATCTTTGGATGTTCTTGATTTGCCGATTTTCATGATTTCTTTGTGAATTACTTCAAAAACCTCCTAAAATTGCCATGTTTTGGGAAAACTAGAATTACATAATCAAATATAGAAAACAATACAAAAGTCCCGGAATCATAGGAAATCGTTCTAATACTCCTCCTTTGTGCTGCTAAAACCTACTTAAATTGATTGAAAAACATGCTAAGAATAATGTAAGATGACTTGTCATCAACTGTTTAAATACATATGAAGAATATCATATGATTCAAGAATGCCAAACCCAAGGGACAGAAAAGGAGTCACAGCCAAAAATGAGAAGGACGAAGCGGAAATATTTTGAAAAAGGTTGAAAATAAAGAAAGGTCAAGCAATACAATGTCTAGTTCCTGAAAGGGGGTGAGAGAGGTGGAAGAAGAAAGAAGCACAAAAAATTATCTTGGAAGATTTTATAAATTGGTTGAATTATATGAGATATTAGAAAAGAAAAGGACCTAGGACCATTTGTTATACCATGTCATGTCAGAGAAATCTCTGTCGAAAAAGCGTTATGCGATTTAGGATCCAACATCAACACTATGACATTGTTAACTTTTCGAAGGATACCAAGACTTGAGTTAAAACCATCAAGAATGAGATAGGGTTAGAAAATGGGAAGATTGCTCATCCGTGTGGAATAGCAGAAAACGTCCCATTGGGGATAAAAAATCTATTTTTATTAATGGATTTTTTTTTTATATTAGACATGAAGGAATACTGCTTTACACTAATATTGTTGGGAAGACCATTTGTAGGCATTGTGAGAGCTGTAATTGATGTCAATAAAAAAGAAACAGTTATACATAGTTGAAAGGAATATGAAATTTTACGATTCTGATCAATGAGTTGTGGGAAGATGAAACATAATAATAGGACATCAGGTATAGGAAAATCCAACTTGAAGGGTGAAGATCAAATAAGGAAGCGAGAAGACAAAGAGCATGAAGGACAGGGGCTCCCGAGAACAACGTAGACATATTCTTCAGGCTTGAGACGTAAAACACGTGCTGAATACGAGGCAACCTATTTTGTCAAGATAATGACTGAAAAGAAGCACTGAATGGGTGGCAACCGATAAGTTTATTTTCCGCAGTTTCCCTTTTCAATAAGCTAAGCTAAGATTTCCTTTATGAAAAAATTTCATTTAATTTATTGTTGCTAATCCTTATTATTATTTTTAATTTTATTTCTTTGTATTACCTATATAAACTTTCCGTTTATGGTTAAATTGTTTTAGTCTCATAAAGTTATTTCAGAACATTTATATTAGAGGCCATCTTACCCTCACGTTCAAGAGCATGATAACTTTTTTTGGAGTTGCTAAGAAAGGTACTCATATTAATCACCATCTCTTTTATGTATACATAACTGGGAAGATTTTGAGCCAAATATTCAATTCATTCTTTTACTATAATTTTTTCTATCATGAGTGTTCCATATGAATTCTATTTTTCTCAAACACGAGACAATTATTTTTTGGTACCTTGAGCCTTTCAAGCCACACTGAACATTCTTATTATCCTTTGCGAAACCACTTTGAGCCTCTAGCAATAATTTCTTTTGTTGTTACTAAGTGACGAATCATGTCACAAGTTCTGAACCTCAATGTCATGGAGTTAGATAGAATATTTTACAACTTGGTATGGTTTGAAACTAAGTTTGGGGTTTCCTTTTGGAATTAGCAACGTTTTAAGTTTAGGGCGGGGTACAAGTAGAATTTATTTATCAAAAAGAAAAAAATGTAGATTACCTTGGGCCTACACAAAAAGAAAAAAGGAAAAAAAAATCAAGAGCCATAAACATGAAACAATTTGGTCTCTTCATAAAAAATGTATTTGCTTTGAAAAAGAAAAAGATAAATAGTTCTACTTAGTACCCATCATGTTTGATTCAACAAAGGAATGTTGGTGATACTTAAATGTTTAGTAGGAATCCTTAAGTTGATAATCTAACTCCATGTTCGTTTGTTATTCTACGTTCCCAAATATATATCCCATTGTACCATAAGCCACGTTACAACCTTGAAAAACCTCAACGTGGGTATATAGTACGATCTTGACTATATGTTTAGAATTGTCTTAAATTAACAGCAAGGTACATCCATCTGACGACTGGAGTGGGAAAATGCCATGACCAACCCTACTATCTTTAGGAGATACATAAACGTATCTTGGAAAAGAGTGTGGTTGTGAGTATGAGCTAACTTCTTCAAGCCTGTCATGCTTGGATGTAAAGTAGTAAGTAAGTTCAATCTATGAGCTAATTTTTAGTAGATTTTTCATCCAAAATAGAGGAGTATTAAAACAATTGCTTATGATTTTGAGACATTTGTATTGTTTTATATATTTGAGTCATGTAATTCTATTATTCTCGAAACATATAAATTCTATGGTGTTTTGATCTAATTCAAGAAGAATTCATGCAAATCGAAAAAGCAAGACAACTAAAGACTTTTAAAGAATTTGGGATGATAAAGAATGAAGATTCATGAGGCCTCATATGAAATTACAGAGGGAGGAATATTGTGCCATGTCCAAGACATCTTGTATGGAACCAAATACCCAAAAAGACAAAAAAATAAACATTTAGGCACGTGACAGCACATCCAGACGCCCTTGAGCATGGTCCTTGCACTCCGAGCATAGACATGCTCTCCGAGCATTCTTCATGCTCCACGAGAATGCTTCATGCTCCCCGAGCATGCATTTTCCTGCACATTCATGCGCACAGAGCATAGCCTATGCACACTAAAAAAAAGCAATTCATCCAAGGCAGCAACCTAAGGAGTGAGTCAAACTTGAGGAGATCGGACTGAATGGCATAAATGCACGATCTTGTAACTCGAAGTTCTCGTAGAATACCAGACTGGACGACATGAATCCTCGATTCCGCAAACTTGAAGAAATCGAAGAACACCAGGCCGAACAGCACGACGCTCCAATGAGCTACGACAAAGGAAACTCCAAGGACCTCACAGGAAACACTCCGTAAATCCCGGCAAAGGCTTCATAGTCGGGAGCCATGGCACCAGACCAAGTCCCTAACTTCAAATGAGGACATCCAAAGAGAGATCTTTACTTAAGCTACAACCTCACTCCATTAGCCTATAGCATGGGGCTAATGCTCTAGACTGGGCTAAAGCCCAATCTGGCTCCTCTCGCATCTGACCCAAGTCCACAAAGAATGCAATGTTATATGATGGACACGCCCTAAAATCCACTAAATTACAGTGTGAGCCAAGGGTTAAACACGAGGGTCAGGGGTTAACCACGCCTACAAATCCCGAAGGTAGCTCCCAGGGTCGAGGGTTACGACAGCCGTACCAGCAGGTACGCTTTTGAGGATAAGGTTTGCTATACAAGCCTTACTTAACCCCAATATACACCCAAACCTTAGCCTTGGGTCAGGCATGACATTTCTTACCTTATACTTGTGACCTCTCTTCTTGAACCCCTTACTTGCTTGGACTTCGGAGTGTGTGCAGGTACACAACCCCCCTTCATCTCACTGGGGGCTCAAGATCAACCAACCTCACCAGAATTATCATCCCACCACAATTCTGCAAAACCGGGAAGACAACCGACATATCGACGAATCAAGCGGCATATCCAAACAACTCAACCATCCTCTTATGTCCAACCAGATCAGGTTTCTTGACCCTAGATATATACTTGTTCCTTGGATTAGGGTATAAGAATGACTACCTTTCAATAACCTAACACAAGAACAATTGCTGCTTGCTGTAGTCTCTTTATTTTATTAAGAATTTTAAAGTATTATAGTTATATTTTTAGTCATCTTTTGATAATACACATATATCCCTCATATAGGTAAAAATACAAGAGTAATATATAGAAACATCAAGGTCTCTCAATCATGACTTTTGTTTATAAAATTCTTAGGTCATAGTTAATAGGAAACATGTGTTAGTCCAAAAAATCAGATAGAGGAGATTTGAAGAATCCTTATCACCGATAAACATCTTAACCAAACAAACCAATCTTATTAGTGCAATCAATCAAAACTTGTAAAAACCCAAATAATTTTAGTCTTTAATAACATGAATTTTTATGGAGATGATACACTTACTAATTTCTTACTTGAAATAGTTTGGTGCACTTGTCAAATTTGTCATTAAGTAACATTTATTATCCATATGTATTCAAAAGAAAAAGAAAATATTTTTTATATTATGTTTCAAAACTATTTCTTGATATTCAACCTCCTTCATAAGGTTAAAAATTACCAGACCTTTTTAATATATCACTTTCCTACGTGTAAAAAAATTGTTTTTCTATCACGAAAGGTTAAAAAATTAACATTATTTCTTATAACTGGATTATTTTTATACGACATCCTTCATAGTATATTAAAGGGACAAAAAATATAATTAAATATAGTTAAGATATATTTTACTATGTGTTCTAAAATCTATTTAATATGTATAAAGAAAGTTTGAGAATTCAACATTATAAAGTGGTCATATCTTTTTCTATTTGAAACATTCAAAATAAGGGGAAGTATATGGCTAAACTTATGATGTTTTTTTATGTTATGATCCACTTTTTTGTTCTTGTTTCTTGTCAGAAAAAGAGGTAAGCAATTTTTAATTATTTTGAAACTGTAATCTTTACTTCTTATGTAATCTCCTTTCCCCTTTAGTTTGTAACATTCTTCTGTCTTTTTTCTCATTAGACGAAGTACTGAATGCGTTAATGATCTTCAGTGTGAAAAAATGGTTAAGTGTATGCTTCCTAGAATTGCTCGGTGTATCAATTATCGATGTCAATGTCGTTATTTTCTCGAAAGCTTCAATTAATCAATAGAGTACAAAGCCAAAGAAAATACAAAAATGCCTCACGGAGAAGAATGGTTTCTTGATCTATCAAAAGATATAAGAAATATAATTTATGATGAAATAATCTATGATATGTAATTTAATTATTGTATTGGCACTCAATACTTGATTTGTTTTTTTTTTTTTCTTTTCTAATTT
>Ga0228710_1004920_pt1 | contig 20965 bp, 13 predicted proteins | sample MedpolnodulmetaG_FD_177995 | JGI IMG/M metagenome (GOLD analysis project Ga0228710, IMG submission 177995) | Root nodule microbial communities from Medicago polymorpha collected in Santa Monica, California, United States - pink nodules | ecosystem: Host-associated > Plants > Roots > Nodule... | reverse complement strand
ATAAAAATATATATAAATATATATATATATATATATATATATATATATATATATATATATTTTGAAATAAAAAATAAATTTAAAAGCTAAAGAATTTGTATCTAATATACTTAAAGGAAGATTTAAACTTCAAATATACCTTAGGCAAAGTTCTCTTGTGGTTCATTACCTTCATTCCATATAACGATCAAATCCTTTTTTCATGTCATTTTGGTCCAGTTGCATATGGACTTTCAAGATTTAAGGTTAAGATTTGTATACAAATACGGGTGAGGGACCATAAATTTAAAGATTGTGAGATCAGTGAAAAATAAAATCATAGATTTGAAGGTTACAAATTCATATGCAAATGGACCAAAAAGACAAAGATAACATGAAAAAAAAGTTAAAGGACTAAATCGTTGCTTGAAATTACGTTAAGGGACCACAAGAATAATTTTGTTTATACTTTTTTTTTGAATAAATAACTTTGTTTATACTTAATTAGTAAAAAGAACAAAAATTATACTTTTGATATATGAAAATGTAGAAAATTCAAACTTTAATCCCTATAATTAATATTTTGTTTTTTTTTATCTATGTAGTATTCTAAACCGTCACTTTTAGTCTTTATTGATTTAATTTTTTTTTTTATTGATGTGACAAATTTTAGATGATGTGGCAACGTATGATAGGATATGATTACGTGGAATTCATAAAATGAAAGACATAAAAAGGTTAAAATTAGGGTAATTCACCACAACTTCATGTCTCTTCTCGAGATCTCATCATCTTCATTTCTACTTTTCTAATCTTCTACATCTGTGAAAATATCATGAAGTAGAGTTTGATCTTTGAGTGGGACATCTAGGCAAGACACGCTTCCTTTGTGTTGATGTGGACTACTTCCGAGGATGTACCACCATTGAAAATACAGAACACGAGTTCTTGAGACTCATTAAATGGAGTATGAGTATCATATATCTTTTCTTTTATTGTTGTTTGGGTGTTTGGTTGTTTCTATCATGTTAATTATGTTTTTATTTTTGTAGAAGAGAGTGATGAGTAAATTGTTCATATGAGATGATGAATTTGACGCATAAACAACACCCACGAGGGATGTTTCATACACAATGAAACATTCACAAGTAAACTAACAAGAAGTTTTGACTTTTGATGGTATCTCAGTCAATGGAGCGCCCACTATGCCTAAAGTGAATATCAGGTATCGACATAATTCTTTTACATTCTCTTAATATAAATGCATAAACAACCCAAGGATTATATTTTTTTTTGTAACCACGGATAAAATCCATCACGATTACGAGACGAGTAGCTTAACAGATATGAATGGGTAAAATAAACAATTATTTCAACTACCTTATTTGTTAATGAATACATCTTTGAATTCAATGGTACACGTGCTCTGGTTAGGATCCTCTAAAGTGAGTAAAGTGATAAAATCAAGTGTTATTATTGTAACAAATTCACGATTTGTTATGACGTGTCAATACTATCTATCTTTAATTTTTAAATTAACGGTTGATATTACTCACTTTACACTTTAAAATGAGTTACTCCCGGATCCCCCGTGCCCGTTGATATCCGTACCTATTAAAATGGTTTGTGTTTATTTTGATTATCCTTGAAACTGTTGTTGTTGTTGTTTAATTTGATGAATTCGAAACTATTATTATTATTATTATTATGTGGTAAAAGGGGGAAGGAAATGAATGTATGTATGATATGCATTTTGAATTCATAACTACCAGTAGTCATATTGAAGTTTGATGTAGCTTTGAAATTGCTTGTCATGTCTATGATTTGCTAGAGGATCAACTTGTCATTAGAAAGGAAGTGAGAAAAAGGCATGGAATGGGAGCAAACATGTACATGTGATATGCATTTTTGGGTCAAGGCAAGGATACTTCTATGACGGCTCTTTCGATTGACAAGTTGATTGATTGAGAAGGCTGAGTGATTTTCAAGAGTATTTTAAGGTATGTGCTTAATATATCAATTAAATTTGCTACCGGTGTTATGCAAATATCTTCACTACCGGTGTTGCAAACCTTGAGATAACCTTTTGGAAAACAAGGTGAACTCTTTTTATTTTTGCTTATCAATTTTTTGCATTGTTGACGATGATGAGCCTTGACACAACATGTTTTCTTTCAGAGATAAGACCGCGTATATTTAATTTCTTCAAAATTCACTCAACGGGAACCTCATGCACTGATTCATCCTATTTGTTGCATTGTTGATATAATTGTGTTTTTATGCCTTCTTATCATAGCGTGCCTTCACTACAATTGCGGTATATATATAGTCTTTCTTTGTAGTGAAGGCACACTATGATGAGAAGGCATAAAAACACAATTATATATTGTGAAAAAACTGTTAACTTATGGACATGTGTCATTTTGGAATTGGTTGAAAACTTAATTCATTTCCTTTATCTTCTTCATCTGAATCATTCATCCATTTATGGAAAATAGGAAGAACAACAACACCACAAACAACAAACAATAACAACAACCGAACAACAAACAATAAGAACCTGGGAGCAAACCTAGAAGAAGGAAAAAGAAGTTGATAGGCTGATAATAACAATAATTTACAAAATTGATAAACTGATAATGATAATAATTCACGAAATTGATAAAAAAAAACGCGAAAAAAGAATGAAAAAGAAAAAGAACGGTGAACAAATCAGAGCAAACCTGGAAGCAATGCGGTGAAGGAAAAGGTGGTGGAGGAGAAGTAATGAAAGGAGAAAATGTTGAAAAAATTAGAACTGAAATGTTGTGGTTCATCCGTTCATGTAAGCTTCTTCATGAAATTTAAATTGATTTATTGCTAGGCATTTGTTTGTTTTCGTTAACGCTGACTAATTTTACTAGTTGTTTTGTAGAGGGCTAAGGATCTTATCAAAATGGATCTATCATCTCAAAGAGTGTATAAGGACTTGAATGATGATTCATGTACTAGTTGTAGAGACGGGGGAGATCTAATTTGCTGTGATGGTTGTCCTTCCTGTTTTTCATTAAATCTACCTGGATTTAATAGATAGTCTACAATCTATGGTAGATTATCTGTTATATCCAGGCAGCTTTGATGAAAAACTGAAAGGACAACCATCACAGCAAATTAGATCTCCCCCGTCTCTACAACTAGTACATGAATCATCATTCAAGTTCTTATACACTCTTTGAGATAACAGATCCATTTTGATAAGATCCTTAACCCTCTACAAAACAACTAGTAAAATTAGTCAGCGTTAACGAAAACAAACAAATGCCTAGCAATAAATCAATTTAAATTTCATAAAAAAGCTTACATGAACCACAACATTTCCGTTCCAATTTTTTCAACATTTTCTCCTTTCATTGCTTCTCCTCCACCGCCTTCTCCTTCACCGCATTACTTCTAGGTCTGCTCCGATCTGTTCACCATTCTTTTTCTTTTTCGTTATTTTTTCGCGTTTTTTTTTACCAATTTCATGAATTGTTATTATTATTATCATATGATAAATTTCGTAATTTATTATTATTATTATCAGCTTATCAATTTCTTTTACATTTTTCCAGGTTCTTATTGTTTGTTGTTGTTGGATTTTTATTGTTGGCAGTGTTGTTGTTTTTCCTATTTTTCGGAAATGGATGAAGGAGATGAATGATTTAGCTGAAGAAAATGAATTAAACCAATGCCAAAATGACACGTGTTCAAAAGTTAACAGTTTTTTTACAAACTTAACGAAAGGGATCAAAAAGCATAATGAATATGAAATTAAATGACTGAAAAGAACTTTTTGTTAGTTACGAGATCAAAACGATAAAAAATAGTGAAGGGAGAAAATAACAATTTAGCCTTAATAGTGATGTAGAATGACCACTGAGAGAACTAAATGAGCAATTCTTACCTAGACACAAACCCAAATAAAAAATATTTGGGTACACATACATCAATGTGAAAATAAAAAGAAAAATAAATTAATCATATTATTTTTGACTTTTATCTTTAATTTTTTTTATCTATATGTATATGTCTAAGCCATTTTTATGTGCGTTTGTGACTACGTTAGACTTTCTCGAATTAAAAGAGTAAACTGTAACTACAATTTGAAAATTGAAAATCCAAAAACTTCATTTACAATTAATATTAACTGCTACTGATACTGATATTGATATGATAGGTCGCTACCCCAAAATGGCCCCACTTTACCAATCCCACTTTCAATCTTAACCGTCCAATCTAAACCAGGTCCAATCAAATTCAACGGTCCATGTTCAGTTACTGTTCATAGGAGCCTCCTTCCTCTCTCTTCATTCTTATATCCATTTTTCTCTTCCTCCATACATTTCTTTATTCTCATCTCTCTCTCTCTCTCTCTGCTGCATTGAACTCTCATCACTCTTCAATCTCATTCAACTTCTTCTTCACCATTGCTATATGCTTAAGCTTACCAACACCATTGAACCTTTCTCTGCATAACAATGCAATCTGAGGTATGTTATATATATATTTTTTGAGCTTAAAATTTCATATTAATTTTGTTATTTTTTTTTATAATGAAAGTTGTAGAAAGCATTTTTCTCTCTTTTTAATTTCTTTTTTGTGTCTTTTTTATTTGATCTTCCTCAATCCTCATTTGCTTTTGAAAAACTTTTTAAATTATTTTTTAAGCAAAAATTAGATACAGAGTGGAATCTGCGTAACCAGTGTATTTTTTACTATTCTGGTTTCAGACTCTCTTTCTTATTCTTTTGACTATAAAGTCCCCATGATGAATACCTTTTGTTATGCACTTTTACCTTTTTGCCCCGTCTATGAATTATTTAAAAATTTAATCAATCATATTTTGATTTTAGAAGTTTTGTGATCAATTCTTTTTGATGTTAACTATTTGATTCTCATGGGTACAAGTTCTTGTTATCTCGAGTTCGATCAAGAGCTAAATTAAACTCGAGTTTTATAAAACGGTTTAACATTTGATGCAGCTCATTAATTATTTCAATTACTTGATTTAGGTATTTTGTTATGATCATTTAAAATTTGTTAGTGTGATTATTTTTACTCTAATCATGTTCATGACAAATTTCTTTTGTACATTTATATCATGTATTTACTACAAAACTATAGTAATAAACATTATCATTTATTTTAGGAAATAGAAATGATCTCAACTCGTTGGTCTGTAGTTTTATGATGAGACGGGGTATCTTTGGTGATTTTTTGGTTTGGATGTGTCGACCTTACTTTTGTACAATTATTTTTAGTTAATATAGTATTTTTAACTTAAGTATGGTATTTAAGCGTCAATTAGGGATAATAGGTAATTGTGACATTTTTTCTTTTAAATTTTTTGGATATATATTGTAATTAGTACATGAACGTGACTTGGTACGTAAAAATAAATGCTTAGGAACACAATACTGTGACATAGTGGCCCATGTCTTCCTCAGTATACATTAATTTCGAAATTTCATATAAGTGTGGGCATTGCTATTATTATTATTATTTTAGAAATTGAAAATTGTTTAGAATAATATATTTTGGACATTGTTGGTGAAGGAGTTAGAGTAAGAGTTATTGAAGCCACAGTACATTTGTTAAAGTGAAAGAGATGTTTAGAATGAAGAAAGGACTAGCTTGCTGCAGCAGAGGGAAGAAAATCAGCATTGATTTTCATGACCAAGAGAGTAAGTCCATACTTTTAAACTATATCTGTTAATCTTAAATTAATCTTAAATAATTTTTTTTGGTTACAAAATTAATCTTAAATAATTAATAAGAGTCACTTATTTTTTTTTGACTGAATTAAGATTCACTAAATTATAAACTATAGTTTGTTTTAATTATCCAAGGTGCTTTGGGATGTTACAAATAGCTCATAGCATATTAGTCATTATTATCAAAATTCAAAACATAACTTTTGGTGTTTTTTTAAGTCCTATCTCAACCTCTCAAAAAAAATAAAATCCTAACACAACTGATAAAAAAATGTCAAAATTACTAGATCAAACACCGCGGTCGTGGTTCATTCTATGATTCACCCTACTTGTATGTAAATTTCTAATAATTATAATTATTTGTCTATATAAACAATTATAATTCTTTGATAATGGTTTTCTCTTTCGAACTTATGACATTTTTTGAGATGTTATTTTAAATTGTGTTTGAGTTTATAGTTTATGGTATTTAAATATTTTACTGTAGAGATTTGGCATGCCTACATTGGAATATACGATGCTAATAATTGTATTAATTTTCCTTACTCTTACTTTCTCTATGGTTTGAATTTGAAATCCATAGCTACTTCTCTCTATGTTTCTAAAGAAACTAGTTCTAGACTATATTTTTAGTATGTTTGAGCAAGTCCTTTCTTGTAGGACACATTTATACCTGTCCTACAGTCCTATCTCACGAGTCATAAATAGGCATTAAACCTTCACTATTGTTTTATGCAACATACCAAGCACATGAACTTGACATTCAAAAAAGATAGCTGTCTCAACGTAAAAGGATACATTTTTTGTTTTGAAAAGATAAATGATACATTAAAATTCCATAGAATTTAAAATATATAAAAGGTATGACTTCTGTTTCGTTTTGCTTAATATTTAAGTTTACTATGGCTCATTTTTTTTATAATTTTATTGTAATGATATTGAGTTGAAGGATTGGAGCTTGATGAGTAGGGTCCATAACAAATTGCCTTTAAAATGTGTCAAAGACTACACTAATCATCTTGTAATGATATCCACAAAAAGGACTCCTTAAGATGAGAATTTTTGCCAATGGGTTGTAGCTAGTGGTCCAATGAAAATAACTTCCACACTAAAATTTCATTTGTGATCAACCGTTTTGGTTACTTAAATTTAAAGTAAGGAAATGATGTCTCAATTTAAAATAGAGAAGATTTCAGGGTTTTCTGTCCAATTATACATATATTTTTCTCAACGGATTTAGTTACTTTTCTTACAAATTTGTGAGATAATGAGGACTTCATACTTCACCAAACTTATGAAATGACAAAACTATTATTAAAATTGAAAGCCATCTATTCATCATAAATGTCATCACTCTTCAAAGATGCTTACCGTTTTAAGGATGAAAATGATGTGCAGCCCTAAAGACAAAGGGTGGCATCCCACAACTTGAACCATTTGCTATGTTCTATCATTTTAGATGTGATATGGATGTTGTCGTTTTGATTTAGATCGAGCATGTAGGAGGTTGATGTGTAAGGTTTGTATGATGTTTCAAATCACAATCTGAAGGTGGTATTGCATTAACAAGACGTGTTTGTGGTGGACCATCAGTGTTTTTATTAGGCCTAACTACTACCCGTTTTACTTCCACTCCATGGTCCTTCTCAAAGACACTCACAAAATTTAGTTTGTGGCTTCATTGTGGGGTAGCCGGTGTTTTAAAACCCAAATCGGTGATTGATCTGATCAAGACACTGGATTATTGGTTGGATCGGTGAATCATTGGTCGAAGCGTAAGATTGTTGACCTGATCTCTACTAGTGAATCATTGGTCGAAGCATAAGATAGTTGACCTGGTCCCATGTCCTTGTTAGATATGAGCTAAATCCTTATCAATTGGACTAATTTACTTTGGCAAACCTTTGTTTTTGATAATGATAATGATAATGAAGGCAAAACTTCAATAATACCATATTTTTGAAGGACACTAAATTAATCGTATGTTTTTTTTGTTTGTTTGAATGTGTGTACTCAGATTCATGTTGAGATAGGAGTACCACCACCCACATTTTAATATTACAAATTTCTTACTATTTGGATATGATCCTTTTGTGGGGCTCTCTTCTCTCCTTCTTGGCTCTTCTGTTCTTTGCTCATCTTTCTTTCTAATTATTAGGTTTGAAAAGCTTGAGTTAGATGCAATCATTGTTCTATCCTATCATAGACTCGGAAGCTTCTCCGTGTCTTCAATACTTTGTCTCATATAAAACGTAAGGATCATGCTAAGTCTTCTAATAGTAACGTTTAATGAATCTATTATAAGAAATTTTAGGCAAATGCTAACTTGTGCTTTTTAAAAGCACATGTTAAGGAACTCATTATAGAAATATATGTATTAAAAGTCGTGTATTCAACTTCTTAAAAATTAAAATGTTATGTTTTTCAATGCAAAGTTAGTTTTTTTGGGTTCCTTAACATGTAACCCTTAGGGCAGAAGTTAACATGACCCGAAATTTTATCATGAAAACATAATTCAAACAAATGTAAATGTAATAATTATATAATTTTTTATACAAAAGTTTTCACTTTTAGTTAGTTTAAACAATGTCAAACATAACAGTAGGTGGAGCAACTCTTCTGTAGACATAACACATAACACAGATCAATATAGTTGATATTTGTATAAACACCTACCTTTTTTTCATTTGATAATTCGACATGTAAAAATATATTTTTCGTTAAATTAATACTACTAGTTAAATGTTTTCTTAATAGTTATTTCGTATCATCTAAAAATAATAATTATATATTATTTAAAAGAAAGTGTCGGTGAAATAAAATTTACCATTTTATTATTTACAATAGTGAATACTGAATATTCATTTACCATAAAATGTAAAAAAAATTAACATAGCGTTTATAAACAATGAAATTATGTTTTTTTCTTATAAAATGATACTTTTTAAAATACAAAAACCGAGAAGTAGCTCTTTGATTCATACAGATGATCGTTAATTTATTAGTTTAGGAAATAAATATATTAAAACCTTTCCCTTTGCTCAGCTCTTTATGAAAAGATCAAAGTTAAAAAACATGAAAGTTCTTTTTATTTTTACAAGTAAAAACACATTAAAGTGGACATCAAAAGAAAAATTTAGTGTTTATAAGCTAATGGAACGTTTTTTGTTTGTTTTTTGACAAATAAGCTCATGAAATTTTTAAATACTTTATTCTTTTGATTTTATAAATCTATGATATGTGTGTGCATAATCTTGTTATTATATATTGAATGATTGATATGTACTAACGTACTAATCGGTTCTCAAGTTCTATGACCAAACTTGAAATTAAAATAAAAAATGTCACCAGTAATACTTGCACGTGACTATGTGGTTTATAATTATATATAATCTATAACTTCTCAAAAGTTTTGCTAAAAAAAAAAAACTTCTCAAAAGTGTGAAACTCTAAGGAGTTAGATCTAGCATACATTTTTATAAAGGATAAAGTTTAATTAAAATTCAACTGATTAACAAAAATTATCTATTTATTTGATATGCCATGTTAGTATTAATATGAGTGACATAAACAACATGTGTATTTCTGCAATAATAACATATATTCTTGTCAGTATACCTAGCAATAGTACATTAACATGTCATGATCAACTGCAATTGCAGAGATATGCTTGACATTGTTTGGAAGCCGTATAAAAGTTTGTATCAACTAGAAAGTAAAAGATAATCCGTGATAGAGACGTGATAGAATCTTAATTATTCACTTTTGACCATTTGTAACAAACATATTTGTTTTTTTTACTTCCTTATTCTAAGTTCTTGAGTATTTCTGAATTACTTTTTCAGATGAGTCTAGTTGAGCTATTTGCCAATAACAATCCAAATAATTTAGATTTCAGAAAGTTTAAATAATATCACTTAATTGGGTAATCATGTATTAAAGTTTCTTTAATATTATGGTTTTATGTAACCATAAATACAACATGGTTTTAATTAACTGGAAACAATGCCGTTTAGTCCTATGCTATTTTTGGATGTATGCCTGCATAGGTTATTTGTCCAACAGCAGAGAATATATTCTTGCATTGTTTTGGCATTGACAGCTAGGTTTAATTTTATTTTTTGCTTAGTTTTTTTTGTGTCTAAGGTTTCACTATGTTCTAGACTATATTTGGTTATATAAAATAATATTTTTACATTTAAGTATATCCCCTTTTGGAAAATCATAAATATTTTGAGTTTATATATAATGGAACCTTTCAGGAATTATGACATATAATGGCCTTGAGAGTTGCATTCTAAACAATCAGTCTTATGAAGAGGAGAGCAGAACAAGTAGAGGAGATGGAGGCATAACTGATTCATTTGACGACGATGATTCAAGCTGTTCTTCAAGCAAAGATGCTTTTGGATCATTCTCTTCAAAGTGTTTAACAATGAAAAGGGAGGATGAACAAGGACTTGAAGAATGGGAACTCTCAGAAAGTCCTCAACAATTTTATGTCAAAGAGAAACCTTCTTATGTAATCCAACATTCAGATATTGAAGCCATGAAGGATAAATTTTCTAAGCTTTTACTTGGTGAAGATGTTACTGGAGGAACTAAGGGCATCACTACAGCTTTGGCACTGTCTAATGCCATCACAAACTTATCAGGTATGCCTTCTTAACAACTTAGTCATTGATGTTTAAAAACGTCAACATTGTTGGACCAAATTTCATTTTTCATCTATGTATGTTACCAAAAGTCTTGCTTAACTATTTAAAAAGATAAATTACATCTTTAATTTATCAAGTTAACATTCAATTACATCATAATAACTGTTAAAATATATAGTCTATCAAAATTAACATGATTCGTTTTAGGTTTATCTAAGATTTTGACATTGTTGACTACGAGTGTCTAATGTGGTGCTGAGTATGGAAACATTCTTCATAGTATAATTCAATGATCATGTACACAAGTTTATAGCAGATGTGAACTAAGAATGAAGTTGAACGGTGTAAATGTTTTTAAGTATAAAAGTATAATTTGACACTAAAAAAAGGTAAAGGACCAAGTTCGATGTTGCCTAAAATTTATTATTTTTCACTTGAAGTTTATGATGTTTTTATGTTCAAACACCAAAAACATAAAAATCTCTCAACTAATAGAATCATAGAATTTCACTTGCAAGAGTACATGGACAGTTTCTTGTTCATTTATATTTTTCTTACAGTTCATTTTTTGATACCAATGTATGTACTTATATATGATCATACACAGTTACTGTTTTTGGTGAGCTATGGAAATTGGAACCTCTTTCTGAAGAAAGAAAGAGCAAATGGCGAAGAGAAATGGACTGGTTACTGTCTCCTACTAACTATATGGTTGAGCTAGTTCCTGCTAAGCAAAACAATGCCAATGGTAGAATCTTTGAGGTATCTTTCATTTCAGCTTGATAAGAAAAAGTAAACTATTTTATACATCCCTTTGCCACTAAATAAGAAAGTTTTGTTCTCGGAACAGATAATGACACCTAAAGCTCGTGAAGACATTCACATGAATCTTCCAGCACTCCAGAAGTTGGACTCTATGCTTATCGTATGTCATCTCTTTATTCTAATCAACAACGATCTTAAACATTCTATTTTTTTTCTCTTTCAAATATAGCTATTCTAAGAAAAGTCTTCTGTCATTTGTTTTCTAGATCTGTGCAACTTTGCACGAGATCTTTACTAGCAACATGTTAGGCTGCTAAATGCAACATCTTATTTGGATTATTTGTTGACAGGATGCACTTGATTCAATGGTGAAAACAGAGTTTTGGTATGGAGAGGGAGGAAGCCGGACCGAAGGTAAAGACACGAGTGTGCGGCATAGTAAAAGATGGTGGCTTCCATCACCTCAAGTACCAAAAACTGGTCTTTCTGATACCGAAAGAAAGAGGTTGGTTCATCAGGGAAAGTTGGTACGCCAAGTATTCAAGGCTGCCAAATCTATCAATGAAAATGTGTTGCTTGAAATGCCTGTGCCAACAGTTATTAGAGATGCACTTGCAAAGGTAATAGTTTTGTAATGTTGAATAACTTCAAGCAAATAAATTCTAATGCATCAAAGGCTTTAAAACCATATACACTTAATATGTGATTTGGTTTTTGGCATTTGATTGTGTTTTGCTTCAAACCTATTATTGCTAAAGTTTGAATATTTCATGTAATCTGACTATTTGATTTTAATCACAATCACAGGTTTGATGTTTAATAAATTAAATTGATCTTCATTGATATGTTGAATGTTCTATGTTGCAGTCTGGAAAGGCAAACCTTGGACAAGAACTGCACAAGGTTTTGACAGCTGAATCAACTTCTGGAGAAGACATGATTAAATCTCTCAATTTGAAATCCGAACATATGGCCCTTGAGACCATTAATAAATTGGAAGCCATTATATTCTCATTGAAAGAGAGAACTACAGAACAAGTCACTGGAAAATCACCAGTTCGAACCTCATGGTCTTTTGTGAAGGGCCCTATGTCAGAAGCTGATAAATTGGAGTTATTATTGGACCGTGCTGTAACACTTTTACAGCTTCTTAAAATCAGATATCCCAATCTTCCTCAAACGTTTCTTGATGCTGCAAAAGTTCAATATGGCAAGGTAAGTTTTTTAGTATAACGCATTAGACAAATTATTCTGATTGATGAAACATACGAGTGCATATTTTTTGTTATACTTTTATCTGTTCCATTTACATTCCAGCCTTTCTAAACTAAAGAAACCAACGGTTAATCAAGCCAATTTGTTGTACATGTGGCCAAAGAGTTTGTCCTAATTCATTGGTAATGTGATTTGATTTATGTCGTTATCTCTGTAGGATATTGGACATTCCATTTTGGAAGCTTATTCAAGAGTTCTTGGAAATTTAGCCTTCAGCATATTGTCTAGAATAGGAGATATATTACAAGAGGATTGTCTAAGCAGTTCTAACTCACTAAGTTGCTCCCCTGGAATAAATATCTCTGAATCTTGGATGGTGGATTCACATATTAAGCAATCCTTAATTCAAAAGAGGAACAAAGCAGATGGACAATGTTGTGACAGTACTTCAGATTTAGAACTCAAATCATTTGATGCTAAATCCAAAGAGGTGATAATAGCTACACCAAACAGGAGTAGTGTCTGGTGCATTAGTAGAGAGGCTTGTACAAGTGTGTCTACTCAAAATTCACCATAGGGATATATTTTTTTATTTTTATATCGGATTTGTAAATGCTATTGTTATTATGATATGCTCAGTATGAATATATAGAAGCAAATTGATATGTTTGCCTTCTCATATTTTTTGGGTTGTTTTAGGCTCTGATAACATATTTTAGATGTAGAGCTCTTTATATTGAAGAGGAAATATCAGAAAAATGGTGTGTGAAATCAGTATATGTAAAGAGTAGGGTAATTCTGATTACATTGAACTGAGTAAAGACAAGATTAGAAATCAATATATATAGCTATCTAATTATTGTTTAATCAAAAACCAAAGTTAATCTCTAACAAACTAATTGATTATATCAGGTCTTCATGCTGATAAGGTTTTATATGGCATAAAATCAGTATATGTTGCAAACTAAATTCAGTGAATAACAAATTAGTAAACTAAGCATTTCTACATGTGATTCTAGCTGGACCTTTCAGTTTCTTACCAAAAGAACATCATGTTGCATAACTGAGCGAAAATGACATGAATTTTGTTTTTTTCAACTTTAGTTACTGATTATGAGTGCGAAAATGTAATGAACCACCTTTTAGGTATTCATTAATGGAGGAGAAATTAGACTAAGAGAGACTAACCAATACTTTCCTTCATATTCATTCTTGATAATCATTACATTTATATACATCATTTCATATCCTAACAAACTAACCATGACTCCTCCAATGAGATCGATCTTGATCCTTCAAGAGAGCTTGACTCATGACCTAAAATATCTAGAGTTCTGCTCTTTAGCCAAATGGTTTTGCTCATTCCCAAAGAAAATGACCAAAATGCCCCTACACATGTTAACTCATGCTGCGGGAGTTAACTCACGCAGGGGCATTTTAGTCATTTCAATTGGGAATGAGCAAAACCATTTGGGTAAAGAGCATTACTCAAATATCTAATGCAACTTGGACTTGGGGATTAACATATTTGGGCTGTAACAGAAAACCTGAGATTCAAATAAAGAAGAAGGCCATTATTACCATTATATTTTGAAGTTTAGGAAATATGAAACGCACAAAAGATGATAAAAATCAAATTAGTCCATAAACAATTATTGAGTTAGTTATAATTCAAATAAATATATAAAAATGTCAGTTTATCTCACCAGTGAGAAAGGCCTTATGGATTGTGTTAAGTTCTCTAGTAACATCCACAATATTCATTCTTTCATTCGGCGATTCCATTGAACAAATAAGTCCAATCTTAAAAAGTGAAACTAAGCACTCCTTTACACTTGGAATAAGATTCTCACTCTTTCCATCTTGTATTTCTACTTCTGCATATCTTGATACAAGATGTGGGTCCAAGATCTTTATAAGATTACCAGGAAATGATGTTGCAGCAAAGCTATGTAGATTTTGACCATCTTCAAACGCCTCATCAGTGGGTCTTCTACCGGTAAGCATTTCCAACATAAGGATTCCAAAGCTATACATGTCACCACATGTGGACACTTCAGAACCCATTCCATACTCTAAAACATGTAGCGAAAGCTATTAATACAATGCCACTACTAAAACATTAAGTTTACACAAAAACAGGAAAATTCAAAGAAACGATCAAAGGTTCATGAATTTAGAACATACCTGGAGGAGCATAGCCAACAGTTCCTTTAATTCCAATTGTCTTAGTATTCTTATGAGAGGAACCACCAATGGCCGAGACAAGTCTTGCTATGCCAAAATCACTCACATGTGCAACCATATCATCATCAAGTAGGACATTGCTTGGCTTTATATCACAATGAAGGACCAATTGCTCACATTCATGATGAAGATAATGTAATGCAGAACCAACATCCATAATGATGTTTAATCTATGACTGAGGTCCAATGTTGCTGTATGCTCTTCATTTAAAACCTTGGGATGCAACCATTGTTCTAAGCTTCCATTTTTCATGTAATCAAAAACTAGGGCTTTAAATTCTTGACCTTTGTAATCTGTACTAGAACAACATGTTAAAATCTTAACTAAATTTCGGTGTCTAATAAATTTTAGTGCATTACATTCAACAATGAAACTCTTGTGAGCTCCATTGTTTTGGAGGTTGAAAACCTTTATAGCAACAACATTGTCTTCTGACACAAGATTTCCTTTGTACACATCACCAAAACTTCCTGATCCGATCAAGTTTCTATCTGAGAACCCATCGGTTCCTTGGTATAAGTCTCGGAACGAAACCTTAGCTTCTTGATCATTTGATGGTGAATCGAAAGATCTTTTTTGATTAATTATCCTCATCCAGTAGATAGTTAAAATAAATAAAAATATGAGAAGAAAAGAAACCATGCTAACTATCACTGCTATCAGCCTGGATTTATGGTGTTTTGGGTGTTTCCTACACTTGATAGGGCATGGCGCTAAATGCAGCTGAGAAATACCTCCACAAAGCTTATTGTTTCCAATCATTGCTACTTGGGATGCATTTCTAAAGACACCATTTGTTGGGACCTCACCTTCCAGCATGTTAAAAGAAACATTCAAGTGTTCTAAACATGAGATATCCTGCATAACATCAGGAATTGATCCAGACAATTGATTTATTGAAAGGTCTAAATATCGAAGACCTTTGAGAGAAGCCAAAGAGGAAGGTATTGTTCCGTTGAAGGAGTTACCTTGTAAAAGAAGGTATTCTAAACTTGTACATTCACCAACTGTTCTAGGAAGATCAGAAGACAATTGATTCTCAGATACATCTAGCATATTAATATTTTTTAGCATACCCACTTCTCTTGGTAAGCTACCACTCAAAGAGTTATGTGACAAGTTCAATAAATTTGATAAATAAAAAAGATTAAAAATCTCTAAAGGTATGGTTCCACTAAGTTTATTATGAGAAAGATCTAGGTATTGTAACTTTTGACAATTTCCTATGCTTGGAGGAATATTTCCTTGAAACATATTACTGTGCAAAGCCAACTTAAACAATTGACTGAGATTGCCTATAAAGGGTGGTATATATCCTGACAACTTGTTTTCGCTTAGATCCAAAATTTGCATATTTTGGAACTTCCCTAAAGTAGATGGAACAATTCCATCAAATTGGTTAAGTTCCATGGACAAGAGAGCTAAGCCAACCAAATTTCCTATTTCCATGGGAATTTTTCCTGTTATCATATTACCTCCAAGATATAGTTGTCTAAGTTGGGTGGATAAATTGCCAATGGAATTTGGAAAACTACCTCCAAACTTATTATTAGATATTGAAAGCTTTTCTAGTTTACTACAGTTTGTCAAATATTTTAAAAACTCTAAATCTATAGTTGAATTGTTACCAAAATAGTTGTATTCCAAACTCAGCCAGTAAAGATCTTGTAACTTCTCTAGACTTGGAACTTGTCCAACCAAATTGTTTTGGCCTAAATCAATTATTTGCAGGGAAGAAGCATTTGCAATGGAAACAGGGATTGGACCTGAGAATTTATTTCCTCCAGGTTCAAAAGATTTGAGATTAGGGAGGGTGTAAAACATGTTGGGTGGAAGTGAGCCATTAAATCTATTCATAGTTAGTGAGAGTTCAGTAAGTGCTGAGATATTGTAAAGACAAGAAGGAATCATACCAGACAAATTGTTTACACCCATAAATAAACCTCTCAAATTTTTGAGACGGCATATTTCTTGTGGAATATCTCCTTCTAAGTTGTTAGAAGTAACCGAAAAACGCGTTAAGAATGAAAGATTCCCTATGAATGAAGGGATTCCTCCGGTTAACTTGTTTTTCCAAATGGTCACATATTGAAGCTTTTTCAAAGAGCCAATTTCAATCGGTATTTTGCCAATCAAATTGTTTCCTCCCAAACGTAACTCTTTGAGATTGGAGCAATGTGTCAGGTTTGTAGGAATTTCTCCTGCAAAAGAGTTATTGATGAGATAAAGTTGTTGCAATTGTAGCAACTGACCCAACTCCTGCGGGATTGTTCCATAGAAGCTGTTGTTCATGAGATTCAAAGTTGTAAGAAAAGTAAGATTGCCTACATATGGTGATATGGATCCATGCAACTGATATCCTTCTAGGTTCAACTCTATAACTCTTTGTTGCATAGAGCTGCATGTGACTCCATGCCACTTACATAAATGGATGGAAAAATTCCAAGAATCTAAGACTCCATTTGGATCATTGGATATTGATTCTTTGAATTTGAGCAATGCCAAATAATCAGTTTGGTTTCCTAATGCCACTGCCGCAATTTTGTTTCGACCAAACCACATTATAGTTAAGGTAAACAGAAAAAGAAGATGAAGGTGTATGTACAAAAGTATCCTTGACAAGCAAGAAAATGACTTCATTTTGTTTAGGACAAAGTGAAGAAGCATGCATTTAAATACTGATGGTAAGAGCTAGTGCTAAATGTGAATTGGAATTTTTATTAACTTCACACACACAAAAAGATATTATATTCCAAAGTCAAGTGAATTGCTTGAACATACACAGAAGCAGCCAATCAGGGCACATGGGAGCCAAAGTGACAGGACAGTGCTATATATGTGATTATGTGGTCATTTTAACTCCACGCTCTACATTTATAAGTTATAGGTTAAGATATCTTTCATGAGAATTAATGTTCCACTATGAAATCCTACTCAAAAATATATTTAGATAAGGTAGAATTGATGTAAAGGTTAGCCCACACCAGCAAGTGGACCAAAACCTTTTTAATTGGTTACAACATGCTGAATGAATTGATCTGAAATTTTTGATTTATTGCTGTTAGAGTTTTGGAAAATCATTATCAATATTTCAACTTGACCATATACATAATTTCTCTAGTGGTGTTGAATGACTAGAGAATAAGGTCTTCACTTTCTCCTCAATGTCAAATTATTTGAACCAACCGACATTTTTGACACTGCGTTTGTTATAGCTTATTTTAAGATATTACAACTTTTTTCCACGACACCGTGGATTAATCACAGACATCATAATATGCTTCTTTCTTCAGTAACCCTCTTTATTTACTTCATGAAGTGACTGATGTAGCATATTTACGTATATCAAAAATAAGTATTTATATATCGTCTCCTCAGGGACTAGTGCGATATCAATGATTGTTCAACATCGATTATCATTTTAAGTTGAAAGAGTAGTTTGTTTGTTTGTTTAAAAACCTAAATATCTACGTTATAAAATTAAACTTGAGATTGATAGGGCATAAAGCTTGTTAGGATTAGAGTTCCTTAATCAAGTTTCACATGTAACCTAAAGATCATGCATGGATTCTAGCTTTCCTTTTATATTACCACATATCCCTCGTCAATATCATTCGTGTCCAAATAATATGATGACTTCAATTGTATCGTTTAATCGTCGATGTCTCGCACCATTAAACGATCCAAGAGTCGTTCCTATCATTCAATCGATGATTTCTCAATCTCTTGAATGATAGAAAGCATTAAGTTCGGATACAAAGAGTGGTTATCTAAACATCAATTCCATGTCTAGAATTTATGTTTGATAGATGATTAATCTAAACCTAGATTCAAAAGTATTTTTCAATCACAATTAAATCAAACATGAACAATGAATTGCAAGAATAATCTCAATACCAAATCAAATGCTAGAACCATACATTTATAGATCAATTGATTATATGATAAACTTAGATCAAGTACCTCTAATCCCAACAATGGAGATTTAGCTTCTCATTGTCATGGAAGCCTTGCAAGAATGAATTGAAAGGAAAAGATTCAATACAACTTTGTGATTTCTCACAAAATGTGGAAGAATCAAGACTTCTATCACTCTCACTCTATGAAGACCAAGCCCTATCTCTCTCTCTCTAAGTATCTAAGTATATTTTCTATCAAAAGTAAAGCATACTTTCAGAAATGATCAAGGGCTCTATTTATAAGCTTTCCCATCTGCATCAACTCGCCTCGCGAGTTCTTCTGCTCGCCATGGCGAGTTGAGGTTTCTTCTCCATTGGGTTTGTGCCACGTCATCCTGGGGAGTTTGAACCGCCCTTGCTCGCCTCCCAAGTAACTTCACTTGCCATGGCGAGCAAACATGAACTTCTGCCTATTTTCTTCCTTTGGTAACTCGCCATGGCGAGTTGAGTGCGAGCTGGTGGCGAGCAAACATGCCTCTCTGCCTATTTTTTCCTTTGTTAACTCGCCATGGCGAGTTGAGCTACTTGGGAGGCAAGCAAACATGTTGTTCTGCCTATTTTTGGCCTTGTTGCACTTTGTTGCTTGTTTTCCATCTTTGCTCAGTGCCTTGAGTATCTTTTCTGCAAAATTAGGTAGAGTAAGATAGGTAAAGCATAAAACGATTAAAATCAATTATCTCTCAGCTTTTTCCTTAATAACTTGCGAACCAAGTTACAAAAGTGGCATAAATCTTTATTAAAATTACTACAAGCAAAAGGTATATGTTCCTCCTCTTGAGATCTGACTATTAAAGAACGTATTTATTCACTCTTTAAGAACACTATTAGTTTCATCCTTAACTAATTTTTTTGCATTACAATGAAACTAAATATCACAGTTATGTTTTCCATAAGTCAACAAATCAAAGAAATATTAAGAAGTAAAAATTCACTGATTAGAATCGGATCTTCTGAAACTTGAAGAGGTGATGCGAGTAGCGAAAACAAGGCCATACATACATACCTCATTAGTCATTTCCATATTTTTCATCCACTACCTAATAACTGGCCAAATATAGTTATACGTTAACCATTAAAACTACTTTGTCTCTGCTTGAATATCAGGACACCACCCTGTTTTGCAAGGAAACAAATGAAGCTGGGAAACGTATTGAAACTGTAGGTGTTGAAAATTGATACTGCATAAAATACCAAATATATGTGTAATTTGGTTGGAAATGAATAACAAAGGATCAAAAAATGTTGAATGATTAATTACAGGTTCAACTGAGACATACCTTAATCACACAGTTCAAAGCAACAATGATTCTCTTTGGCATTTTGTTGAACAAGTCCCTTGCAATATTTAGGTTACCAAATTTTGAATACATTTCAAGAATTGAAGTTGCAACTAGATGTCATGTGACCATAAAAGAATCTCCCAGTATCAATTAAATGCAATCAAAGCATTGAAAATGGTAACCTCAGTTGCTCATATCTTTAAAACACCTTCAAAGCTTTAGATGGTTGATTATTGTTGACATACCCAGCGATCAAACAAGTCGAAACAACAACATTCCACTTTGGACTATTATCAAACAGTTTCAATACGTATTCAATATCTGCACATGAATGCAGTGCAGATAAAGATGCAAACTTCCTTCTTTGCTTCTCTGAGAATCTAGGGCCAGTCAATGCTTTCTTTGATGAGCTGTCTGGTGCTATGAGAGTTATAGAGCTAGAAATCTTTGGGTAGAACCAAATTCTACATTGGTGGTGAAGGCTTTCAATAATCAAAGTCTGGTTCCTTGCCAGCTAAGAAACCGTTGGAACAATTGCCTCCTAATACTATCCTCTACGAATTTCCTTGTATCTCATGTTTATAGAGAGGGCAATCAATGTGCTGGCCTACTTGCTAATCTTGGTTTATACCTATTTTGTATCAGGGAATTTGTTGTCAAAAACAAGTTAGGTGTGCCTAACTTTAGATTTGTATATACCTAAGGAGGTCTTGGTATAGTCCCCCTCCTTTTTGTTCTTCTTTTTAATACATTTTGATAGTCTAGTCCTTTGCTAGCTACCTTTTTTTGCAAAAAAAAAATAAATTAAAATTAAAAGAATTAATAAGGTCTATGGTGGACCAACTCCATTTTAGATATTTGAAGTTAAAATTAACGGTCAGGGACCAAATTGACTAAGATAACTATACTTGAAGGACCAAAATGTAAGGATTAGTAGTTATGAGACTAAAATGAAAACACAAAATTAATTAAGGACCAAATATCTAATCAAGCCTTTATGCTTTCACTACAAGAAAAACTGCATTTTGCGACCTTTAAAAACGCTAATTGCGACTGTTAGAAGGGTCGCAAATGTACATTTGCGACTGTTCACCAACAGTCGCGGATGTTGGGGTCGCAACTGTCATTT
>Ga0228710_1004919_pt1 | contig 20972 bp, 7 predicted proteins | sample MedpolnodulmetaG_FD_177995 | JGI IMG/M metagenome (GOLD analysis project Ga0228710, IMG submission 177995) | Root nodule microbial communities from Medicago polymorpha collected in Santa Monica, California, United States - pink nodules | ecosystem: Host-associated > Plants > Roots > Nodule... | reverse complement strand
TCACATAAGTCATATAATAAAATATTAAAACATCACAACACGTCATAAATCAACATAAATCACATAAGTCATATAAAAGACTCTAAACTCAACCAAAAATAATTAAATAATAAATTGGGGCGTTACATTGGACCATGACGATGGATTGGATCGGGACCGTGGGATTGATTTGATGACCAGGTTGTTGGGCATGTCAGATGATGCTGCTAGGGCTGAGGTTAGGGCTGAGTCTGCTGGTCATATTAGTTATCCGACACTGGAGCGGGTTTATGAAGACCACCTGACAGAGGCTAGACGGCTGGAGAACCCACATACGAAGGAGGAGATGCAGGAGAGAGGCAAGAGGAGGCAGTGGTGTGTGAGGAGTTTTCTTCTATATCTCGTCGATTGTGCGCTGTTCACTAACAAAACGAACAGACACATCGACTTGATATATATATTAATTGTATGGCGGACTTGCAGGTGATTGAGAAGTGGTCATGGGGAGGGATGCCCTTAGCCTATCTGTACGATTATCTGGATGATTATGCTCGTTTGAATAACCGAACGATGGTTGGTTGTACGACTCTTCTTATGGTAATAATTTGATATTTATCTCCATTTATTTATGAATTTATTTTAGAATTTTTATCATCATGTTAGATTATTTTTTTCCTAAGTTCGACTACATTTATTTAGGATGTTATTTAAATATTTTTGTGAAGTTTTTAGAATGTATTAGATTTATTTAATATTTAACTCGAATACATATTTTTGTGTATTATTTTTTTGTTGCAGAGATGGATTTTGGAGCATTTTCCAGGTCCGTACCCAAGGAAGCCTGGCAAGAGTTGGAAGCCTTAGAGACCATGTGTTGGGAGATGGCTTACTAGAAGGGGGCATACTGATGTGCACCATTACCGCTTATGGCTTGATCGCTTAGAGGTGGATGATGTGAGGTTTTGTACTTATGGTGATCATAGAGGAGTGCGCCTTTTTCAGATTCTGTGCACTTACTCGGGATGGCTGATGTGCGGGAACCAGAGGGTGTACCGTCATTTACCTGAGCGGGTAAAGAGGCAGTTTGAGTTTGTCCAGGAGGTGATGCGGATAGCTAGTACTAGTCGCCCTGCCCTTACGTATCAGATTGTCAGGCAGCACAGGGGGCAGAGGCATGGTAGGTAGCAGGGTTGAGTATGATTCGGATTTTTTTATGTACTTTTTGACTATGATGATGGTGATGTATAATTATGACATGTTCCGTACATTTTCGTATTTCTGTGACATTTTCCGACATACCTTTTATATTATTTCTTGCGTTTTAATTTATCCTGTTCCTGTTAAATATTGGATGAATTTGTTTATGTATCAATTGGTTATTGGATGAAAATTTTAGATGAATTTGGTTAGGAGAGACATTGGAAAATAAGTTTCTGGAAAATGAGTCATACATGTAGCGGCAGTTAACTACCGTTGAACCCAGCGGCAGTTAACTGTTGCCGGCTTGGTAAACGGTTGTTAACTGCCGCTGGAGGCATTTAGGTATTTTACTTGTGTCAATGTGAACTTATCAATGTCAGAAAAGCAATTTTCTTGGACAATTGTAATCTCGATAGCTCTACGGATTTTGGGTTATATAATCTAAAGAGTGTAAAATATGTTGAAAAATTCTTTAAAACACGTTAAAAAAACCTTCTAAAACTCTCCATTTTTCGGATTTATAAACCCAATCATAAAATAGTGTTTCCCATCATGAAGCATATGTGGACCATAAAATAATGGTATGGAAATGCTTTATGATGAACCTGAACATCCGGCCCATATACTTCATGATCCATGGTATCTTATTTTAGTAGTTACATTTTCGCATTATTTTTTTCCCCACCTTATTAGTTTCTCGCACGCTCGATTCGGAGGATTTTATGGGGTGTGTATGTTGTTTTGATTACATAATCTGAACAAAATAGGACATGCGAGAAATCAATTGGGTTGAAAAAGAAGGAGCCTTACATTTTAGAAAACTTCAAGTTGATCTCCTACCCCCACAATCTATTTATACTTCAAGTTTAAGCTCCACATTTTTTTCAAAACATTTTTATGTTTAATTTTTGGACGTTTTGTATCATAAAGTATTGATGTTCAAACTTAAAGTGATTGAAATCAAAATCACAAACTGAATACAAAAATGAAAAGCGCTCAAAACCGAATATTATTAAAAATAATTATATGTCCTTTTTGTGAAAATCGCTTCAATCAAGTTATATTTCAGATCTCTATTTAAAAAACCTAACTAAGCCAAATAAATATGTTTTTAGATAGTCGATCATTGTAGATAAGTACATAAATAGATCTCAATACTTCAGTTGGGGAACCTATTAGACCCCACCCCCAATTTTGTTTTCTCCATGCACAAGACTAAAAACTCGAGCTCCTACTCAAGAGTTCTCTATACTTCATTTGCTACCACTTGGATTTTTTTTTGTTAAGCCTCCGACTCTTAAGGGAACGACCTTTAGTAATCTAGAGTTCAATAAAATTATTTTTTTGGTTTAAAATTGTTCGATCTGAAAATCGAACTTGGTTGTCCCAAACAACCTATAAAAAAATTTATTTTAAATGATAAATAGATTTAACACTAAGGATAATCCAAACCTGGGAATGCAAAATTATTCTAAAAATTATTTTGAGTGAGATATTTTAAATTATAATAGTTTTTTTTTTGGTTTATCAAGTCTAATAGATAATTCAGTTTTTTAAATGATAAACTGTTGGAGAAAATTTAAGTAATTATTTGATAAATTATTTATTTTAATCAATTTTATATATAAGAAGATTTTTGTTTGCGCGCACATATCAATTCTATTCATTTTAAATATATATTCTTGATTGTTATTTCAATTTACTCAACTAAAATTTATGTATTTTTAATTTTTATAGATGTTAATGTTTCATCTAATAAATTGTGGGTTATAATATTCATAATCTTCTCTTTTGTTATTTATATGAAATATAAATTTTAATAAATAATATACATTCTCTTAAAAATAAATAATATGCATATAACCCTAACAATATTATATTATTAAATGTGTCAATTGCTAGATCTACAACATATATATAATTAGGCGTGTTCTCGGTGTGGTTTGCTTCGGTTTTGAAACTAAAAGTCATTCAAACCGTAAGATAAAAAAAATATGTGGTTTGGTTTGGTTCGATTGACATTTAAAATGTAATCCGAACAAAACCAATGTCGTTGGGTTGGATCGGTTGGTGCGGTTTTTTTGAGACAATACAATTTTTTGTTTTTAACATTAAAATCAAGTTAAAAATCTAAAACGCAACATATTTCCAACAATGCTTGAAATTTCATCCAACGTTATAATTTTATTTTCATCCAAGTTGAAAACGTGGACAAATGTAATCCTATTATGTAAGAAATACAAGAGATAAAGATTTCATCATTCTCTAAAAGCTCAAGTAGCTTATAAATACATTTTTTGAAATAAAAAAACAAAGAAGAAATTTAACAAGCGAAAAAATATGTCATTTCATAAAATAAAAAATCATTTAGTTTTAATGAGTATTGGTCTAGATGACATAAATTTAATTAGTGTTTTTTTTATGATACGGTTTAATTTGGTTTGGTTTAGTTGGTAAAATAAGAACTACAAACCAAACCATACGGTTGAGTAAAAAAATGATTCGAATACTTCCAAATCAAATACAGTTTTTTGCAGTTTCAGTTTAGATTGGATTGGTTTGGTTTGCGGTTTTCCTATTGGGTTGGTTCGGTTTTGAACACCCATGTATATACTACATAAAAGATCCTAAATGTCTCTTTAACATACATAGTATTTTTTTTTTTGTTGTAAAACGGGCATTCTTCGTCCACAATTATAGAGATTAATCTCTTGAGTTTTATAGGACTCAAATGGATGACAATTCTACCTAAAAGTTTTAATATTGTTGCATGTTTAATCGATTCAAAATACACATCAAATGGCGTTTCGTTCCAATTATTTTAGCATTGATAAACTTTTGCAAATTTCTTTAATGCTGTATAACAAGTCAAACCAAATAAACACATATTAAAATCTCAAATTTTCCTAGCGTAAGACTTAAATAACGACAAAACATATTTGTTTTCTAGTACTGTGATTTAGAATGTGATTGAGATTTTAGAGAGAGAATATATTGTATACATTATTAGTCTTATTCAAACTTAAGAGCCCAACAATTTGTTAACTTAGAATTTGAGTCTTAAAAAACAAAATTGCTTTGACTAATGAATAAATTCTTTAATTGCATACGTTGTTCAACCGAATTTATTTTATTTATTTACCATTTATTTATGATCGATTTATAAAAGAAATAGACACGATTGAAACATAAGTGAGACTCATTAATAAGATACACTTTATTATTATTTTTTGAAGAAGTTAATCTACCTATCAAAATTAATATTGAAGATAATTAAACCTAAAACTTTAAGAGAAATTTCAAGATTATAAAGCAATCCCACCGATCCAAACCAAATGGATCAATAAGATCCACCGGTTAAAGTGGGTCATAAGTTTATATGTGTAAATAGATAAATGAAGGGCTATTACTTTTCCCACCCTCTTAAGTTTTCGCGAGCCTTGCAAAATTACGAAAAAGCTCTCAGGATTATATAATCTGGATAACTAATTTTCCAGAAATTTCAGGATTATATAATCCGGAAATCACTTTTACTAGTCTTACATACTTTGCTTACACTTTTCTTACACTTTGCTTTATTTTTATATTATTTAGATGTTAAAATAATACAAACACTTTGCTAAATTCATAAAATAAATGCAAATAAAAACAGAAAAATACGAAGGAAAAAAATAATACTCAAAACAATCTCATTTTATTAATATAATTATTCATACAATTACAATGGGGTAAAACTAAATCTACAAAATAAAAAAACCACAAGAAAACCAACTTCTTTGGGGTAAAACTAAATCTAACTTTACCCCAAGAAGGTTGGTCAAAGGGGGGGAGGCTACTGGAGTAAAGTTTGTTTCCAGGGCGAAAGAGACCTTGATGGTCAACCTTGTACCCATACAGATCAACCTGACAACCAGATAAACCGTGCTTCTTTGCAATGCGTTGCCTTCCCCGTTGGCCGGTCATATAACCCCTGAGTTTCCAAAGTAGCCTCTCTTTATGAAAGGCCAACGATGGAAACACATGTGAAGAAGGAAGAGGAGGAGAGAGTGTGATGGTGTGAAGAAATGTTAAAGTTTGGATGCTATTTATAGGGAAAAATCTGCTTAGCAATTAATTTTGGTCAAAAAAAGGTTCAAAAAACGTGTTCAAAAGAGTTTTACCAGCCATTAATGCTGGTAAAAACCTTTGAAAACGTGTTTCTTGTGGTGCAGACCACCGACCAAACTGTATTGATGCAGTTTGGATTACATAATCCAGACACCTCCCATGGTTTCCGGATTATGTAATCCGAATTTTTACGATATAGGCAAAACTGAAGGTATTTGCGCAACTTCTCTGGGGTGAGGGAAATTCCAGATTATGTAATACTATACATCATTTTTTTCATGTGGTCCACATTGCACCGACAGTTTCTGTGGTCCAGGACGCCCAGGGACCTCTATAAATAAGTGTCCCTGTTTTCATAACTAGTAAACCAAACCAAGAAAAAAAACCATGGAAAACTTTGTCTTTAATTCAAACACCAAGTTGGCTGCTGTTTACTACAACGGGGGAAAAACCACCCCATCTGTTCAAAATTCGCACTGATGTCACTCTCTCCGGGTTGAAGAGTCAGTTGAACGAAATCAACCTCTAACTCAACCGCAAAGACACACGGAGGGTGGATGGTGTTGAGTATCGACGTACGTCGACCAACTCATCCGGGAGTCTGCGGTTCAGCCGGATGAAACTCGTGAACGACGACAACGTGAGAACCATGTTCTCCCTTTTTGTAAGTACAATACTAGAGGGCCGATCGAGTTGGGCGAGTCGTTGGTCAGATTTGTTGAAGAGATTTGAAAAAGTTTGATCCGGCCCAGGAACTACGAAGAGATCAAGGCACTTCTGGAAGCACCAGACGAAGAAATTAATTTAGATGATCCGTGATCTACTATGTGTTGTACGTGTTTTATGTTGTTTTATCTAAGTTGTTATATGTATTATCTAAATTTTCATTATGTTTTACTAAAATAATATATGTCATAGATGTGCATATAAACACTAAAATAACCAAAGATATGCATTCCGGATTATGTAATCCGAATTTACATAGGGTGTATGTGTAGTTCGGATTACATAATCTAAAATCCTTCAACATAGGATTCTTTTGTATGAACCACATTTCACCAAGAGTTTATGTGGTCCACAACATCCAAGGACCTCTATAAATAAGTGCTCTCAGATTTTCAGCTTCAATTCCAGCAAACACACCAAAGAAAACCGTGCAAATTTTTGTCATTAAACTGATGATCTTTCTCACGCGGTCGCAAATAGATAGCTCTCTATTAGACTGTGTGATGAAGATCTTCAACATGCTGTCAAAAATACAAACAAACACACCGAAGAAACCATGAAATTTTTTGTCATTGTGTTGAGGATCTTTCTCATGTTGTTTTAAGTAGATAACTATCTATTTAACGGCATGATGAAGATCTTCAGCATGATGTCAAAAATGTTGCTCTCTATTTGTATACTAAGAGGTTTGCTATGAGCTAGATCTTTCTGCCTTGGCGATAGGAATATCTCAGTTGGTAAGGCAACATGATCTAACTCAAAACAATCATCTTGAAACAATACCTTGTTGCAGATCTAAATCTGAAAAGGTTTTTATGAGCTCGATCCAGTTGGCCTTCCGATAGATATATGTCAGTTGGCAGGCCAACTGGATCGAGTTCAAAAGCACCTCTATTTATGTTTGTTTTAAGCTGCTTACTCTTTTTTTTTTTATGCATTTATTAATTATTTTCTATGTCCCATTCCTTGAAAACTCTCTAAAAAAAACCCAATAAATAGACATTCTGGTGCAGTTCGGATTATACAATCTGGAATGTTTTTGTCATTTCCGGATTCTAAAAAACCTCAATTAATTTTAGACGGTGTGTTTCACCAAAGGTTTGGTCGGTTAGTGGAGTTTTAATGCGTTTTTTGGACGGTTTTGAATGACAAACACGTTTTCCTTAATTTCCAAATAACCTAGGACTTGTTTTAGGCTATAAATGGACTTGCATGTTCAACAAATTCCTTCATTCTTCACTTCACCCCTTTTCTTTCATTTTCTTCAAAAAAAATAGTTTTGTAATAGTGTTTTGGTGTCATGGTTATTGTTGACCGTTCATATAACCCTGCAATTGTTTTGCAGCTTATGTAGGAGTTATACAACGGTCAACAGAGACCTTTGACATCAAAGAAAACACTAAAAATCTCATATCGAAAGTGTCCGGATTGTGTTTTCCAAAAACCTCTAACAATCTGGTTTAGATTACATAATCTGGACCAGAGGTATTTTTGGTTTTTTTACAGGGTGCGCGAGAAAAAGGCAAGATCGGAAAAGTAAGGGTCATGTGCACAAGTTAAAGAGTTTAAAATGGAAATTAAAAATAAATTTTGTATTGAAAGTATAACTTTTTCAACTTTTAAAGCATTGAATATGCAAATTCCAAAATAACCTTCTATATTTGATTTCTTAACTTGTGCCCGAAAAGTAATAGTCTAAACGAAGTAGATAGAGATAAATGAAACAAATTCATCCCGGATGACACGCTAAACATGGTTGGAAGCTTCTGGAATTGATATGGATATGGATATGATATATCATGTGTCGATCCTGAAGGAATTTAAAAGACCAATTCAATTGATATAAATAGAAAGACCAATTCAATTGATATAAATAGAAAGACCAATTCAATACAAATGGTCAATGGCGTAGGGTTTTTGTATTAATTTGACAATAGAAGGTTGCGTTAACCTGAAACTATATGGCAGGTGATTAATTGGACAATGAACGAACTCAATCTTGTTCACCGCACATTACGCCTCAATTTAATAACGCATCTTTCAACCTTAGTGGCTATCACCCCATGTACATCTAAATTAAAGTCGGTAATCGTTAAAAATAAATAAATAAAAAGTGTATAAAATAAAATAAGGTCTTGCCAACTGATGTTATGATATGTACTAGTTAATATTTTTTTTTGAAAGGATGTACTAGGTAATAAATTAAAAGTAAAAAGAAAAAACATGATTTTTGTTGTGGTGGTTGAGGTTTGAACCTTGGACCTTACATATTATTATGCACTGCCCATACAAACTGAGTTAAGCTCACGAGAACAGAAAAGGCATGATTTTCAATGAAAAGAACAATTTTTAAATTTTTAGAAAATAGAATACACAATTTACAAGCAAATATGTCCTTTTATAATACATTAGTGCTCCAGAGACATCGGTTAACATTTTCCACTAAAATATTGATGAATTTGTTTAGAAGTTTTTTTGTAAAAGCCACTAAGATAATCTTATCCAAAAAAACCTAAGATTAGATCAAATTTAAATTCTTCTCTAATAACCGAGTTTATCTTAATGGTTTCGTTTTGCACAATTTTAATTTAAATAATAAAAAATATTTAAATTAAACAATATTTTATCATGTCAGATCGGTTCAGTTTTTTTTTTAAATAGGTCGAGAAAATCAAACCAAACTAAACTACATATAATTTTATCATTGAATCAGAGGATTTTAGTCTCAAAATCGCACGACAAACATGCCTAAATAAAATATACTTATATTTTAATTTCAGTGGACTAGTCTATATAGAACTTTGTTCTGACTTTAAACGGAATCCCCCAGATAGACGGTGACTCGGTGAGATTGGACTCCTGATTTAATTTTTCATCATTTATTACTTAAAAATAAGTTGTGTTCAAATTTATTTTGGTTTTTTATTCATGTAATGTTATACAAATTTATTTATTTATTTTTTGTAATGTTATTCAAATTTATTTTTTATTTTTTTAAATGAGAGTTGAGGTGATCGTTAACAATATTATGTGGTTTTGACATATCAAAACAATGCCATTTATTCTAAAATCAATAATTTGAGCTTTTTTAGAGAATAATTTGAGTTAATGTTTATCTTCTTTCTCATAGTATCTCAATGTAAACAAACAACTAGTTTTCAATAAAACGAGCCTTTAGAGTTCACAAGTTATAATTCAACTAGTAAAATTGTCGAAATTGATAAAATAGATATTGTGATTGAGGTTCACAAGTTATTTAACATTTTATCTATCTTAAAAAAACAAGTCTTTGGGAGGTCAGGGGCAGTAAATTATACGTGTTTCGTCCCTAGTTAAGACGAATTCAAGCCAGCTCATCATCAACCCATAAGGCACGGTTCGTGTGAACTTCAAAAATCAAAAGTATAGTTGACTGCTAGTGAGAATTAAACTGTCAGCTCTATATAATAATAATAATAATAATAATAATAATAATAATAATAATAATAATAATAATAATAATAATAATAATAATAATAATAATAATTAAACTGTTAGCAAGGTTCATGCCTTAACAGTTTGATCATCAATATTTATTTTATTGATTAAAGGAGAAAATTCTCAATACTTTTTTTTATATATAAAAAATACTCTATACATGAAACATAGCAAATTAGAACGATTTAAAATGTTAAAAGTAGTTATGATTTAAGGGAAACTATTTTAATGATTGAACGATTTAGAATGATTGACGATGTAAAAAAATATATTACAATGATAATAGTACATATGTAATTAATCCTTGATATATAAAACATTTTGTTTGAGAAAAATATATTTTTTCTCCCCCCAAAAAAAATAATAGTGCATATATGATTTTTTTTTTTTTAATAAATGATAGGACATATGAATTAAATCCAATTATAAAACTGTCCCATTAAATATATTCACAAACTTTCATATGAAATTTAGCCAAATCTAACCTCTGATGAATAAAAAAACAAATCAATCACCATTGATATCTTAAGCGTTCGTTAATTAGACCCTTACACCCTTAGCTTAATTTGATTTGATATTTCTAAGACTTAAAGAGATCGAATATTGAAATTTCATACTTCTTACTTTTCTTCCCTATGAGTGAATGCAAACAATTAAATCACCAACGTACATAACACGGTTCTCATAGTTTCCTTACCCAACTTTGTATTTACATACCCTCCAACACCTATAAAATGCTATGAAACCATCAACATTTTCAACACAACCAACAACCTTAAAAAACAATCAAACATGGCATCCTTCAAACAAGTTTCAATCCTGTTATTCCCTCTTTTCCTCATTTCCCTATTCAAATCCTCTCATGCTGCAGGAATTGCTGTCTATTGGGGCCAAAACGGCAACGAAGGTTCCTTAGCAGATGCTTGCAACACAGACAACTACCAATTTGTAAACATAGCTTTTCTATCCACTTTTGGCAATGGCCAAACTCCAACTCTAAACCTTGCTGGACATTGTGATCCAGCCTCAAACGGCTGCACAAAGTTTAGTAGTGAAATTCAAACTTGTCAAAGCAAAGGCATCAAAGTGTTGCTATCTCTCGGAGGTGGCGCCGGAAGCTACTCTCTTTCCTCAGCTGATGATGCCACACAGGTTGCAAATTACCTATGGAACAATTTCTTGGGTGGCACGTCATCTTCAAGACCATTAGGTGATGCTGTTTTGGATGGAATTGATTTTGATATTGAAGCCGGTGGTGAACACTATGATGACCTTGCAAGAGCACTTAATGATTTTAGTTCACAAAAGAGAGTTTACTTGTCTGCAGCACCTCAATGTCCTTACCCTGATGCTCATTTGGATTCAGCTATTAATACCGGTTTATTTGATTATGTTTGGGTTCAGTTTTATAATAATCCTCAGTGCCAATACTCAAATGGAAACACTAACAATCTTGTTAATGCTTGGAATCAATGGACTTCAAGTCAAGCTAAACAAGTGTTTTTAGGTGTTCCTGCTAATGATGCTGCTGCACCAAGTGGTGGTGTTATTCCTTCTGATGTTTTGATCTCTCAAGTTCTTCCTGCTATTAAGGGTTCTGCTAAATATGGTGGTGTTATGATTTGGGATAGATTCAATGATGGACAAAGTGGATACAGTAATGCTATTAAGGGCAGTGTTTAATTATATTATGGACTAGTTTCATTAGTCTTTATGTATTTGGAGTAAGTAGCATATTTAGTAGGTTTTGTTCCTACACATTAATAAGTGCTATGCGATCACTTGGTTATACATTATAGGTTCCCTACATTATATCTATGTAATAATAAAGAGGGTATTGAAAATAATATATGATTTCCTGGAAATATGCAGCTTATTATATGAATTGATACTTATCATTTCCTCTCAATAAATTAATTAATTAATTGATAATTATCAACTAGAAGCAAGAAAGAAAATAAATAAACTGGATGAATTAATGCAGAAATCACCGTACAAACAAAGATAAAAAAAAACAATGATCTTCCTCAAAAGTACAGATGAAAGCGATTTACAATGAAGTTTGCGAACAAAAAAGGAGAATCAGTGAGAAGGACACACTGCAATTGAAGAAGAGTGATGAACAATCTTCGACATCAATGGATAATGAAGAACAAAGATGAAAACACAACGGAAAACGGTTATAGAATCAGTTAGGATAGCAACAAACTATCTCAAGGAGAGAGAAGAAAGGAAACTCATACCATATTATGATGTAAATGAAAGTAGTAAAATCATTGATGGATAATGATTGTAGAACTGCTATTTGTGCAAGTAATAATCACATAGGAACTTACTAATTAGCAATGTAACTTGTTGTCTAAGTAATCAAGTAATCACATATGATAGACTTCAATTGATTGAGATTGAACCCAATACTTTTTTCACAAATTACGGATAGGTAACTCGGTTTACGAGCTAAGCAACTTTAAAGGAGATTTAAGAAGAATATTTTGGTTTGATCCCCGAAAACTAACATTGTATTTTCAATATCTTCTACATTAATATTTAAACAAAATTATATTATAAAATATTTGTATAAACCATACACTGGACACACGTTTTTCACTTGTTAATTAAGTGGTAAATATTATAATTTATTTGTCTCTAAACCATTATCTCAATTAGGCTCAGCGCAGGTCTTCTAGCTTAATCAAGGTCCTGGGTTTGAATCCAACCTTAGGCATGCAGCAACGTTAAAACTCTTGAAGAGAGTTTGCCGTCCATTTAGGTCCCACAATACTTGAGAGATTAGTCTCTGCAGTTACGCGTGGAGGATACACAGTGTACACCAAAAAAAAAAAAGCCCTCAAATCAATTCAACTTTAAGATTTCATTCTCCATACATCTTCTATCTAACCCTAAACTCTCAATCAAAAAACCCCACAAAACCTTCCTTAACTAAATTACTCGTCGCTAAGATACATGTCATCACCACTCGCCATTAAGACCACCCATTTCAACAACATTGATAATGAGTTGATTATTGAACGATTTCATACTAAGAAACCATGTAGATGACAATTGTAGAGTATATATGTACTTTTTTGAGTACAATGTATTCTTTTTAATACATTTTATTTTTATATTTTTTATTATTAATTAAAATTCAAAAGCATGAACCTCCTAACTCAGGATCCCGACAACGTCACTGCACTCTACTATCCATGTTCCCATACTGGACCTTGTTCCACTCCACAATATCACCCTTCAAATTTTTCAATTTTGGTTTCGACACGAAGACCATCCACCCTTTAACCTCATTCTTACACCAAGCATCCTCCCCTCTAATTGTGTATTGGATTATTAAACTGGAGTGGCTTTAAACCTCAATCCCAAGCATCCATCTTAAGAACCACCGAACAATGGCTCTGCCTAATGTTTTTTTGTTGGTGTAGTAAACTGTGTCTAAAGGTTTTTTTTGAAGAGAACTGTGCCTAAAGTTGTAAGCTCTAGAAACTCTTTCAAATGAAATTTTGAAACAAAATTAATTTTAAGTGTATTACTCAAGACTAACGAGGACGGGGAGTGGTCGTCGGTATACAAGGCGTGATAATGAGCGGCTCCCGACATCTTCTAGAGGAACCGAATCACATCGGAATGAGAGCGATCCTGAGACCGTGTAGGTATGGGACTACATGGTTGAAGGAAGGCTTATAAGAATTGTTTGGTACCATCTATATCAACAAGATACATCTTATTTTTGAAAGCACATTCCACAAAAACTCCACATTTAAGCGTGCTTGACTTGGAGTAGTCTTTAGATGGGTGACCTAGTGGAAAGTTTCCCAATAAGCGTGTGAGTGAGAACAAAGCACGCTGAAAAGACTCGTGTTAGTTTGTAGGATCAGTCACAATGCTTAAAATCGTCTCAGATGTTACATTAAGTGAGAAATATATTTTTTACTAAAATCGCGTTAAGACTGACAAATTCAGTTTCAATAATCAAATCACATAAATTCAAGGGGACAGTGACAGAAAAGAACCCACACGTTTTTAATTTATTTTTTGGTACAAAGAACCCCACAAATTTTAATTTTCAAAAATGTTAGTTGTTGAAATTAACCCCTCTGACCTTTTCAGAGTCTTCATATGTAAACGGAAAAAAGAAATAGAATCGAATGAATTCAAATAATTAAAATTTATTAAAATAAATACATCTTATTTATATGTTTATTTATTTATTGGATAGAACATCTCATCTTATTTATTTATTTTTAGCAAAAATACATCTTATTTATCATTCTCTTATAATCATTTTAAAGTATAACATGAACTTTCCAGAAATTATTTTTATTTTATAAATTAAAATACCAACTAATAAACAATAAATTTATCCTGAATTAAATATCTAAAGTTCTAAGCATCTAGTCTAGAAAAAATAATGACGGTAGTGGGAAAGGACAAAGTTGACTTTTTAATGTCCAAAATAAACAACATACTTTGCAAATGGGAATCGACCAAACATTATTCCAATCATCAAATTTCTAAATTGCCATTTTTCTCATCCTATAAATATCCTAAGTACAAGAAATCATTCACAACATACCAAACTAGAAACAAACACTTTCATAAAGATGGCAAAAAACTCTCACACCTTGCTGTCTCTTATTCTTCTATTCCTCACTCTAGTTGCAACTTCCCATGCTGGTGGCATAGCAATCTATTGGGGCCAAAATGGCAACGAGGGAACCTTATCCGAAGCATGCGCAACCGGAAAATACTCCCATGTTAACATAGCTTTCCTAAACAAATTCGGTAACGGTCAAACCCCAGAAATGAATCTCGCAGGTCATTGCAACCCATCCATTCCAAATTCATGCACAAAATTCAGCTCAGAAATCAAAGAATGCCAAAGTAAAGGAATCAAAGTTTTACTTTCTATTGGTGGTGGAATTGGAAGCTACTCTTTATCTTCAATTGAGGATGCAAGAAACGTTTCAAAATTTTTATGGAACACTTTCTTGGGTGGCAAGTCATCTTCAAGACCATTAGGTGATGCTGTTTTAGATGGAATAGATTTTGATATTGAACTTGGTTCCACCGAAAATTGGCAACACCTTGCAGGTTTTCTTAAAGGGTATAGTAGATATGGAAAAAAGGTGTATCTTGGTGCTGCTCCTCAATGTCCAATTCCAGATAAATTTTTGGGCACTGCACTTGAAACAGGTCTTTTTGACTTTGTTTGGGTACAATTTTACAATAACCCTCCTTGTCAATATAATGGAAACATAACCAACCTTGTGAATTCATGGAATAAATGGACTAGTATTGTTCCAAGAGGGAAGGTATTTTTAGGGCTGCCGGCGTCGACGGCGGCGGCCGGAAGTGGTTTTATTCCGGCAGATGTGTTGACTTCAGAAATATTACCTGTGATTAAGAAGTCAAGAAAGTATGGAGGAGTGATGCTTTGGTCAAGGTTTCATGATGTGCAGACTGGTTATAGCACTTCTATTATTGGAAGCGTGTGATGAGTTGTTATAATTGGTCAATGATTTAGTGTCATATTCAAATTGTTGTTTTTAAATTACTAAAATACAAAATATTGTACTTTGAAAAGTATGTCTTCAACTTTTATCCCCAATAGTGCGCAAATGGATTATCCACTTTTGACTTTAAAATCATAAAATAATAATTATTCGCATTTTGTTTACTGTTTGTTTTTGGCACTCGCATTGTTTCACAATAATGGATCATACATTTCTCCCTACCATTCCTTCTAGGCCTTTATCCCTCTTGTTTATTCAGTTACGTGGACTACTCTTGAAAATTTCAACTATCCAATACCTCCTTATCCAGGGCCGTTCCTACATTCAGAGGCTTGACATTGTAAGTAAAAAGAGGTCCGTAATAAAATAAAAACATAATTTTTTTAAAAGAACAGTGTTCTATTTAAAATTTTAAAAAGATAAATACAAGGTGTCGTTTATATACGATACACCTGAAGGTGAAAACCACTACCGTATACATGAGGAACCTCAAACCACCCTCCGGAAAAAAACATCCACCTAACACCAAAAGCAAGATGATCCAATTCTAATAGGTCTAAAAAAAGACAACAGAAGAGGAAAAGGAAATCAAATTGGGGAAGAAGAAAAGGAAAGTCCGATGGTGTGATGGAACGCGTGGTATCACAGAGAAAGAGAATAAGGAAAAAAAATTAGTGGGGTAGTACTTAGTAGTACTACTGCGCTATAATTTTTTTTTTAGGCTCATACCTTAGAGAGACCCAACTCCATTGAGCTCTTTGCACACTTTAAGGTCCGGCCATGTCCTTATCAATATGACAATCTCTTAACTCACATTAATAAAAAAGTATTGCTAAAAAAAATTAATAAAAAAAATAACAATAATAATTAATCAACAGATGGTTGACCATTAATAAAATGGTATAAATGGAAAATGCACTATTAAAGTTACATATCGAAAAATTTGTTAAAAAAAGTTACATTAAAAATTAGGTTTAATTACACTTTTGATCCCCCTCCTTTTTTAAAATCAATTTTTTTGTTTATCCTCTATGTTTACATTTGTTCATGAGAGGTTCCAACTCATAAATTTTACCCCAAAAATGACAATTTTAGACACTAAAGAATGTGATTCATTGTCCCATTGTTGAATCTAAAGACAAAATATCGCTTTTAAGACCAAAACTCTTTTTTTTTCCTCCAAAAGTCACCATTTTTAGGGTAAATAACATGGGTTGGGACCAAAATTGGAAGATGAAAAAATGTAAAAATAGAGGGACCAAAAAGTTTGATTTTAGATAGGACTATTTTGGTGAGTTTGATTAAATATGTGATCAAAAATGTAATTAAGCCCAAAAAAAACGTGCGTTTTTCCCTGCAAACGGGATTTCATAGGATTTGAAGGATGTTTGGCAACTGGTTAGAAAAGTGATTCTCCCTTTCAAAATCGATTCCAATTGAAGCTACCATGTGTAGCTTTTGCGTCTGGGTAGAATCAATTTTATGGAAGTCACAAGATATTTTACAGCTTTACCCTTTTCATCCTGCGCTGGTTTCTATTTGTTATGTGCTACAGTGCCATTGTCTAGAGGTTAAAGACGAGTCTTCTCTAGTAGAAATATAAAATAAACGGTTAATTAAGTTTTTGATCCCGATAAATAGATGCAGTTTCGTTTTTCGTCCCTATAAAAATAAATCACACTTTTTAATCCCTACAAAATTTCCCGTTAGTGTTTTTAGTCCCTGTTAAATTAAAATTTGTTTAATTATGCTTAAACTTCTAAATTTTTGAAAGATTTTTTATAGACATGTTCATAACATCGTAAGACACTCTTTTATAAAATCTTTTAGTTTTTTTAACATGTAATGAATTTGGACTTAAAAATAAAATTTTAAGGAAACTTATTGCGGAGGAACGTTTTATAATGTTTAAAACAAGTATGTAAAAAATCATTAAAAAATTTAAAATTTTAAGCATAATTAAACAAATTTTAATTTAACAGGGACTAAAATTATGTGCTGAAAAATTTTATAGGTACCAAAATGTGTCAAAAAAATTTATGAGGACTAAAAACGAAATTCAATTTATTTATATGAAAAAAAACTTAATTAATCCTAAAATAAATGGCTTTGAAGACCCATTATCATGCTGAGTCGGTTTGGCCTTAGATTTCTTTCTATTATTACATTTTGCTTAATCAACGTATTTTTTATAGTTACCACCCAATCAATGTATTTGAGAGTATTTTATTTAATCAATTAACATGAAGAAAAAAAAAACAAAGATGACGAAAAAAGAAAAATGTCCCAAATGTATCAACCCATTATATTAACAACGCTAATATTGAATTCAAAACGCTAAAATCTCTCAAAGACTTAGACTTAGAGATAAAGCATTTATTTATATTGAATTCAAAACGCTAAAATCTCTCAAAGACTATACCTAATTCTTAAAGATAGAACATTTGTATGCTGGCAATTGTGATTTGGATGCTAAGGTTGTTTGGATAAGACTATGAATTAGATCGGCACATTGTTAATTAGTCCCAACTAAATTGCCCAACGACACACATAACTCCCCCTACGCATATGAGAATTTTTTTTTTGGTTGGTGGCGGGTTTTGAACCTCGGCCTTGCATATATCATGGAGTGTCTCTGTCAATTGAGTTAAGCTCACGATGACATGTGAGAATTTTTCTAGTCACATGCCATATATTTTTTGTTACACCCAAGCTTACTTATAATTTTACAATAATGCTAAAATTACCCTTTCATATAAATTTTCTCAAAACTCTGATCCATTGTTACTATTTCATCCTTTTTCACCAACAAGCAATCATGGATGTTCAATCAATTTCAATGAAATATTTAAAGAGTGAATCAAAACGTCTTTCCTGCATAGTCTATTGCATATAGATAAATGAATTTCTTCTTTTTTTTCAATGATGTTGAGTTTCTATTTTTTTCTTGTTGTTTAACGTGTTGATATTTTATGCACTCTACAACTTATCGGTATTTGATGTGCACCACGTGTTAACGTTAATTAAATTTAGGTAAACATTCATTTAAAGGTTGAGGTTAACTTAAATTCAGTTTAAGTAGGTACATGTAAACTTAGTTTATATAAACTACTTATACCGAGTTTACATGTACCTACTTAAAATAATATTACAGAGAATCATTATACAAGGTTGAGGAAGTTAGCACAAATTTCAGGTTAAGTATGTACACTTAAACTCAGTTTACATGACTTATTTAAACTAAATTTTGGAATATGAAGAACAATGCGGGTTTTTGGTAAATCTGAAAATTAAATTTTATTTAAGGACAATTTTATCTTTTTGTAGTGTAACGAGAATTAAATAGGGTGTAACTAGAAAAATTCCTCATGTCAACGTATAACAAAAAAAAATATTATTTTACTATTTTTTCCAAATTTTAAAATTCCTGATTTTTAAGTTTTTAGGGGTAAAAAAGTTATTTAGAAAAAAATATTATGATATTTTTTTTTTTTAGAAAAGATATATTTTTTGTTGAACACTTCGGTATCTTTGAAATTTGGTTGAGTATGTAATGTAATTTATTTGTACATTCTATATTTATCAACGGTAAGTATTTTAGTATCGTCTCCACAAAGACTAGTGCCTATCATAAATCGTTCAACATCAATTACCATCTTAAGTTTAGGGTTTAATTGATTGTTTGTTTAAAAACTAATCTAACTAAAATACAATAATAAAATAGAGACGAGATAGGGCGTAAAACGATAAGGGTTAGAGTTCGTCGACCAAGCTTTAAATATGTATTCTTATAACCGCATAAACAGATTCTATCTTTTAATCGATATTATCACATATCACCCGACAACATCATTCATGTCTAAATAATGTCGTGATTTCAATCGTATCGTTTAATCGACGATTTCTCAAGCCATTAAACAATCCAATAACATTAAGTTATGATATTTAAAGTGATTATCAAAACATAAATCCTATGTCTAGAATAAAAGTTTTGATAGATGATTGTACTAACCCTAGATTCAAAAGTATTTTTCAATATCATTTCAAATCACACATAAACATAAAACACAAGAATAATATCAATATAAAGTAAAAGCTGCTAGAATCATATATTTAAGGATGAAAAGATTACATATTGCTTGATCAAGTACCTCTAATCCCAAAAGGGTAGATTTAGCTAGATATTTTCATAGTAGCCTTGCAAAAATGGAAGAAAAGATGAAGATTCAAGACAAAATCTTTGATTTCTCTATCAATCTTGTGAATATCCACTTCAAACGCCATATCTCTCTCTTAAAAATCAGATTAGATCAAAGAAAATGAGAGGAAAAGCCTTTTATAGATGTCTGAAAAGTGACAACTCACTTAGCGAGTTGCAGCTAGCTATGGGGAGTTGTCTTTCTTCACCACAGGTTTTCTGCCACGTAGCCTTCTCCTAAGCCGCCTTAACTCGCTGTGGCGAGTTGATACTCGTTGTAGCGATCTGTCTTTCAAAATTCATGTCTCTCTAGAGTTTTCTCGTTGCTTGCTCGCTTTAAAATCGCCATGGACTCGCTCTGGCATGTTGTTGGCATGTGAAACTGGGGTCTCTCTAGTGTTTTCTCGCTGCCAGCTCGTTGTGGTGAGTGAACTTTTGCACTTTGATGATTTATTTGCTAATTTCAGGTCCTGACTTACAATTTCCTACACAATTGGGTGGAGTAAGGCACACAAAGCGTAAATGGCATTTATTAATCAAATTGTAGCTTTTCCTTAGATAACTCCCTAAACAAGTAACTAAAGTGCCTAAAACAAGACATGAATTATGTCACTTTCTAACACTTATCAGTATGTACATATCTATCTATATATATATATACTAGTTTCGATCCGATATACATGAACTATTTGGTTTTTCCTCGAAATCACAAAACAATCCAAGGTTCTGGGTTTTTAGTTATATATTCTTCAATTTCCTCGAAGGTCAAAAGGACATCGAAGAAAACCATCGCTATGTGCATTATAAATCACTCATATTTAAGTTACAATCGATGCATTATTCTTGAAAATTAGATACACCCGTTATTCAAAAATTAGAAGAAACTTTCAAAGGAAGATTTTAAAGCTAGTTACAAGTACACATGCCATTCATGCAAAACAGTTCATTTATGTTCTGCAAAATTAGTTTATTAAATTACACATCTGTCTACATTGGACAAAACATCTTATTGGATGTTTTGAATAGATTTTTGAAGAGGAAGGTTTTGGAGGGTTAAGCCTATATTTTGAAGTATATTCAAATTTTAAAAATTGAAATAACGACATGATAAATGATCATATGATATACCAAACGCACTTAATTCATTTTAGAAAACATGTTCTGATGTTTTTCCATTAATATTTAGGCTTAATTACTGTTTTGGCCCCCTGAGTATCCAAATGTTGTAATTTTGGCCCCCTAAAAACAATAACTCTTTCCCAGCCCTCTATGTTTGCCCCCTTTTGTAGTTTTGACCCCCGAGTTAATTTTGATTGGGTCAACGCATATGTGGCACCTATTGGGATGCCACGTGTGTAATTATCAATTCAAAATAGGCTTAATTGCAATTTTAACCCCCTAATTTTCCCAAAGCTGCGATTTTGGCCCCCTAAGAAAAAAACTTCAAAACCCCCCTAAGTTTTGCAACTGTAGCAATTTTGGCCCCCCAAGACCAAAAAAAAATAATAATAATAACACGTGGTACCTCAATTACGGTGCCACGTCAGCGTAGACCAAGTCAAAATTGGCCTTGGGGGCTAAAACTGCCACAGGTGCAAAACTTAGGGGGTGTTTTGTAGTTTTTTTCTTTAGGGGCAAAAATCGCAACTTTTGAAAAGTTAAAGGGTTAAAACTGCTATTAAGCCTTAAAAATAAATAAAAAACCAAATGTGTATTTATTAAATTAAAAAAATGGAAAAGGCACACATGTTTATTTC
>Ga0228710_1004916_pt1 | contig 20979 bp, 6 predicted proteins | sample MedpolnodulmetaG_FD_177995 | JGI IMG/M metagenome (GOLD analysis project Ga0228710, IMG submission 177995) | Root nodule microbial communities from Medicago polymorpha collected in Santa Monica, California, United States - pink nodules | ecosystem: Host-associated > Plants > Roots > Nodule... | reverse complement strand
TTTTTTTTTTTTTTTCATTCTTTATCATGTTGTCTTCAACTTGAGTACTGTTTTTTCACATCTCAGATTATTACATTCACACACCACTGCGCATCACAAAAGCTCTTTGGCTCAAGCAATATTCTTTTTGTTTCAAGCTCTGCAAAACGGTATAATAATAATATATATTACAAAGTATAAACTAGCAATTAATTAATATCGCAAAACTGAAAGAAATAGAAAGAAATGAATATTCCTTAAAAAAAAAAGAATATGAACCCATCAAAGCTTCAGATAGGAGACTGGCATCAAAGCTTCCACTGTTCTTTCTTTCTTCTACTTGAACGATTTACTTGCACCAACCTCCACCTATTTGTCCTAATCAAATTATTAATTTCAGTTTCTTTATCTAATTTTTAGTTAGTTTAAGACAACGGTCTATTTTAGATGCAAAAAAGTTCAAGAGATTTGGGTTCTGGTTAACCTTTATCCTAGTAAAGATTAGGTTGTTCCACTTAGAAATTGAATTAGGATACTTTGATAAACTTTAGTGGAAGATGGTATGGAGGTTGAAGATAAAGTGAGAGAAATATAGTGTGGAAAGACTATAATAAAATCAATGTTCTTCTTTCATCTAATGGTTAATTTTTTCTTTCTCTAACTTGTGTATGGTGCACAAATTTGTGCATTGTGTAGGCTAAATGCCACCCCTAAAGTTTGGTAGAACTATACGATGAAGCATTAATGTTATGCTAAAGTAGTTAAGAAATTCATAGATGAAGGACAAAGTTTCTTCCATAGATGACATTCTTTTGGTAATGATAATATCTTTCATTAGACATCATATTATCATGATGACACATGACATCATGTATCATTTTTTTTCATGTGACAATTGTCACCTCCATCCCACAAGAAGTTCAAGGACTAGGATTTGTTGCTGTAATGAAACAACACAGTTTCACACAGTTTTCAATAATAGCCATTGGATATTAATAAATGTTACTATTATATTTTTGTCAAGCAAATCCAATGGTTGAAATAACAACTGTGTTGTTTTTTTACAACATTGAATCCAAATCCGAAGTTCAAGGGTCAATGGAATCAAGGTCTGACAAATGTTGTTAATAAAAAACAGTCGACCAGTTTTTAGGTAGAACCTCAATATACAGGTTTAATTGATACATCTACAATCGAATTAATTCAGTGTGCAATCTAGCGTTGCTATGCAACACATATGCGTGTTTTGTATTTTGAAACATCGGGGAGCGATGGGTTTATTAAGATAGTTGGAAGTTATGTAGAGTTAGTTAAGGTAGTTAGACTAGAGTTAGTAATCAACTATAGTTAGTTGATAAGTAAACTAGAGTTAGTACCTTAGTTAGAAGTTAGTTAGAGGCAGTTACTCAAACTAATCTCTATATATAGGAACACTATTGTAATCATTCATCATCTTTTATCAAATCTAGTTCACTTTACTATGAGTCTCTATGGGTATCTCCCACATGAATACTCCTATGCTCTCTCTCTCTAGCTGATCACTATGATCTTTATCCCTGGGATTCCATGATTCATAACATGGTATCAGAGAGATACCCTTGGGATGAAGATGATGATGCTTCCGCTTGCGATTCAACATCCGATGAAGATGAAGATTTCGGTGACGATGAAGTCCTCACAACTTCAACACATGTTCTGGAAAATTCAGCTTCTTTCGATGGCATTGTTTTCGGTAGTTTCAGTCTCCAATTGTTCCGGTTTCTATTCCTTCAATCGAACCAAAATTCGATGGATTCTCTGTCAAGAACGGTGAGATTTCATGCGTTTTCGTTGATTCTTGCAAGAACATCGTCGATTGTGACGATTCTGTGTTCGTTACTTCCAAAGAAGACGGTTACGTGAAGGTTCTTGAACCATCGTTGAAGAATTGCGACTCTATTTTTGATGTCACTGAAGCTTTGGAAGATTTCATCATACACACAACTCCGGTGCGATTGAGGAGCGCTGTTTACGGCGTCGCAGTTGCGAGACCTTCCCCCTTGTGGTTGTTCGTCGAAAAACATATTGAACCAATTGCTTCTGATGTCGACAACAAGATTCGGTCCTTTTAGTTACATGACGAATTCATTGTTGATTTTGATCACGGTGGAAGCGTTTTCTCGTGTTTGCTGTTATTCGTTCTCACAGTCCTCCGACGAATCAATTTTCGCTTGTGGTGGATACCTTGGGATAGAGGAAAGAAATGTTTGTTTTCATTCGATTCAACAAACGCCATTGCAGAAACTTGAGCTTTTGGTTACTTTCAGCAAATTGATTCGGATTCTTGTGAGAGGAAGAGCACAGGAACGCGGTATCGCATTTGTTCAAAGCGGATTCTAGAAGATGTTTTTGCAAAAGCTATATTGGTTAAAATGCAATTTTCTGTCATGTTTTGCACAATCTTGATTCAACATCGCGTTTCCATAATCAATTTTTAGAATCTTGTTTTAAGCAGAAACAGGAAAAACACTTTTGGTATAAGTTGTATCTGGTTCAGTTGTGTGATTCAATAAACTGTGTTTGACAAATCACGTTTCACATAATCATTTTTTTTGGAAAAGCTGGTTTGGAAAAGCCGTTTTGAATAAGATACTTTTGGTTCAGTGGCGTTTCGAATAAGCTGGTTTACAGTTTGGCAGAATCGCGTTTTCATGTTTGGGTCTCAGAATCAGGTTTTCAGAATTGCATTTGGGTGAAGCACTTTTAGTTCAAATGTTTGTCTTTTTGCATTATCACTTCTAGAAGCAGTTTTTTGAGAAAGCCATTTAGGTTGAATCCGCGTTTGCAGAAACAACTATCTTAATAGGGTTTGATGAAGATATTGAAGGAAGTAAGAGGAGTACTTCAATGAAGGAGTCTACAAATCATATTTTTAACGAAAGTTTAATTGCAACACATCATTAAAATCTCAGGCGGTAAACCATTATTCTCATTTCTCACAATAAATAAGAATTCTAGGAATAGAATAAAGATTGGTAGACACCTTTAATGTGTACACCTTAAAATTTGGAGTTAATCAAATATATGGTATGTGTGACCACATTTTTTCAGTTGCGTGACCACTATTTAGAAGCTAAAAAATATGGTCACGCAACTAAAATGCGCGTGACCACTATTTTTCCACTCAGTTAACCAAATAAATTTTGAAAAATTAGTGGTCACGCCACTAAGAAAATGTGGTCACACAGACCATATATTTAGTTAACTAAAATTTTTCAGAATGATAGAAAAGGGTGTCTACCTATCATTGTTTATAGAAACATTGTCTTTGAAAATAACGAGAAAGTGAATATTCAACATTTTGAATGTTTTAATACTGTTGTTTCTAATGCAAAATTTATAATTTTAACTTTCCTAACAAGTGCTAAGAGAATTTGTTAGAATAATGTATATATATAAGCCTTATATTCTTAAATAAAAAACTCGAACCAAAAGCATTGAGTTGAATGGGATCATAAGATTGATTGTATTGATCTGTATCGTGCACACCATATGTACCACTGTTTCATTGAAAAAAGCTAGGATCCTTTTGTTAAAACTTTTCTCCACTTAGTTTGGACTGATATGAGACACCACATCTAATTTTGATAAACTTTAATTAGATCCTTTTGACCATGGTCCTTTTGGAAAGCTAGGATGAGATAAAGTGTGGTCTCCTTATAACTTTAGACCACTACTTATCAACTAGTTATAATGTGCTGAATTTATATTGGTGTGATATGCACAAAAAAGTGCATTATATGTGAAGGTAATATGTCTCCGTGGCTGTATGAATTTTATTATAGAATCATGGTGATTGATCATGATTTTGTCGAGTTATAGGTATTTTTGATCTATTAAACAATAAGTGCGAGATAAAATAACACAAGATAAAATAACATAATACAAGATAGAACAACACATGAAATTTTTTTATGATATTAAATAATAAAGGATTGCTATATCTAACGAATTATAATTTTCCGAGTTTATCCCGACATAAGTTTAACCAATAAAAACTCATGCTTTTCCACAATACAAGGAAGTTAGTAGTGTAGTGGGAAGTTCCATCTCAATGTCCCACAATACACGGAACCATCTTTTAATAATACAACATGAAATATTTGTGAAAAAAAACAGCACAAAAAGACAACACATCATTCGGGACACTCTCGGGAAATAATTTCTCGCGAGATATAACATTTTTCTAAATAATATTTGGTGTTATACGATTCTTGGTGGACAAAAGACTATTTTGATATTTTAGATAACTTGTACGTGAGACAAAAAATTATGTCATAGTTTAATGAGTGACAAGAATGTCAGTTTTTTTATGTCTCTTATTTACGGTTTGTCTTGTCCTTAAAATAGTTTTACATATGAAACATTACATAACTGAAATTTGAAATTGTCATGTCTTTCATCTCTTAACAAATCAAACATACCTATAGTATGAGAGGCCATGACATGGATTCGCTCAAAAAAGACTCGTTTCTAAAGATGATTTCACACCACTAACACGATATATCATACTTTTTTTTTATATTAAGGAGCAGACACTTATGTTACTTGTAGTCCTAGGTAACCACTTCCAATATCTTTTGCTTTTTCCTACACCCACTTAGTTTTTCATTATATATAGAACTTCGTTGCTAGATGAAATAATGTGAAGTGATAACAACAAGGAGTAAGAAAGGAGATATTAACAATAAAAAATTTGATAATGGAATGGAAGCCATATTATTTGGATATGATGCTTGTACCATTAGGGTTTCTGATGACTATTGGTTACCATGTATGGTTGTGGCATAAGACTAGGTCAGAGCCTTTTTCAACTACAATTGGAATCAATGCTCATGCTAGACGATTTTGGGTGCCTACCATGTTGAAGGTAATTCATTCATTCAATTACTTTTGTATTTTATGTTGTAATTTGATTTTTTTCATGGTAAAAACATATGCCTAAACTCCGTACTCAATTATTAAATATTATAGTTTCTAATTTAGATATTCTGTTCATATACTTCCCATTTTTTCAATAAATTACCAACTTTCATTATTAAAAAAATTACCAACTTTCACCATATCCAACTTTTGTGTTCATATACTTCTCATTTTTTCAATAAATTACAAATTTTCCACCAAACGAATAATATTAATCACCAACTGGTTGATTTTGCTTTCCACAACTCAATCTACTCTCAATTGTTAATTCCTCAATGAAGACTATGTTAGATTCAGATAGGAAGATTAAGGGTATAACTTCATAGCCAGCCTCTCTAACAATCAAATTACTTTTAAAGTGTTTTTGGGTGTGGAATTGGAAGTTTTAGAAAACTGGAAATCCTGGCAATTCATTTTATATTAAAAAAAGGAGTTCTAGGCAAATTCAAATGCATCGATTTAATTCCCTTCAATTCTAATTTTTTTTTTGGATAGAGTAATAGATTGTCAAATTTTTGTTGGGCTATTTCTATGAAATTTCAGAATATGAAAAATAGGACCAATTTGATTTTTTTTTTAAAATTTAAGGACTAATTTATGAATTTTGAAAATTTAAAAGGCTCAACTCACAATTTGTGAAAATTTATAGGGATCAATGGGTAAAATTTTGAAAATATAGGGACCAATTTAAAAATTCAACTTTTTTTAATAGTGATTATGTTGAAGAGTTCCATTCATTTTCTAATCTTGTGCATAATTAGAGTTTTACGTCCTATATTTCCATGCATATCCTTAAGTATCAATTTAGAATCTTGAATATGAGAGAATCTACATATAATTAATTGGATTCCCTAGGCTTTGGTACCTTTGACCACAATAATTTGGGACTTTCATAAAAAAATGATATTGCATACCACTTTCATTCAAAAGAGGGTTAGTAACTTTAAAATAAAAAAGAAAAAGAAAAAGGTGAGTAGAATATGTCTCTACTTCTTTAGTGTTATTGTTTTGATTGTAATCTTGTCAAGGAAAAAAAAAATATAAACCACACTTCTAACCTCTTTTATATTAAAACTTACAAGTCTTTTAATTGATAAGAAATATTTAAATTAAATTATACTCCCCTTGAGTGATGTTAAATTACACCCAATTTATTTAAAAAGTAACTATGTGTTACACTTTAATTTATTTTATTATGAACAAATATTCTATTAATAGCTCAAGACATTAAACACCATTTGAAGAAGAATTTCATCATCATATAACTTTCAATGTCAGTGATAATAATTGGATTTAAAAAACTTTAGAAGATTTCAATCTAAAATTACATAGTTATTAGCTATAGTATTTGTTCAATTTTTTTTTTATATCGCCACAATTGATAATAATTGGATTTAAAAAACTTGAGGAACAAAATCCTTACATAAAACAAACAAAATGAATAAAAAAATTTGTTACTATTTTTATGTGGATCTATGGCAATGGTTGAAGTGTCTTAATTTTCTTCTCATATTTCACAAACTTGATAAACTCTTATGCTCAAAACATTATGTCAAATTCAGGATATTGAAAAGAAGAACATTCTAGTTGCTCAAAGTCTTCGAAATCTTATAATGGGATCGACACTTATGGCCACTACGTCAATTCTCTTATCAGCTGGCTTAGCTGCTATTATAAGCAGTACTTATAGCGTAAAAGAGCCTCTTGATGATGTTCTCTATGGTGCTCACGGCGAATTTATGGAAGCACTTAAATATGTTACACTTCTTACCATATTCTTATTCTCATTTTTCTGCCACACTCTTTCAATTAGGTTTCTCAACCAATTAAGCCTCCTTATCTGCACACCACAAGATGATATTTCCTTGGTGACCCCTGATTATTTGAATTTGATTTTAGAGAGAGGAACTACTTTGAACACTGTGGGGAATAGGGTTTTCTACTCTGCTCTTCCACTTTTGCTTTGGATATTTGGTCCAGTCTTGGTTTTATTGTGCTCTTTGGCTATGTTGCTAGTGTTTTACAACCTTGACATTGTTTGTGGGAGTGGAAAAGCTAAGATATTACTTAGTGATGAAAGCAATTATGTCTAATGTGACTAGCTAAGTGTAAGAATATGCAAATAGATAAAACTAAATAAATATATATATAGCAATACACTTTGTAATATACTTTTTATAGTGACGATCTAATTTACTCTTGGAGAAAAACTACGAGATATGATTTATGAGAAAAATAAAAACAATTTATAGTTTTTGAGGAAAACATTTGGGAGAACTTAATCCACTAGACCTAAAAAGGAGATGATAAAAATTGGGTCTGAGGGATTAAATTGTCATGTTTTTATTTTTTTATTTTTAACAAGATTAAAAATTGTTTTTATTTTCATAGAGATTGATTTGATTCTCACAGTTTTTCTCAAGACTCAAATAAATGTTTATTTGGGTTTTTTAACGCACCCTATTCAATTGATTGAAATTCATATGAATCTTACGAATTACGACCATATAATTTAGTGGGATTAATTGAAAATTCATTCAAGAGTGTGTGGAAATAACGTTTTACAAGTGTTTTCCTCAAAAAAGAAAATATATGTGTCATGAGGTGTATGGTTTACAACTTTATGATGTAAAAGTAATGGTAGTTCACTCACAAAAAGCAGAAAAGCACAAGTGCTCTACATAAATAATTCCAATGCCTTTTCTTATATATGATATTGATTATGATTACCGTTAACTTTTTTTGTCTTCAGATATCAAGTTATTTTCTTGGTGGCACTAAAAGTTCATATAATTGAAAAATGAAATAAAAGTATACCTAACTTAGTTACTCTAATTATTTAAAAAGTTTAATGAACTATACTTATATTTGTAAGGAAAAAAAACTACACTTATATTTAATACACACTTCGTTCAATTAATTCTATCGATGATAGTCGGCCATACCATATTTTTAGGGTTCTTTAGGAGTCATTTTACCGTCCTTTAACTTATTACTAGGTTTGTTTTAGTAAAGTTTAGCAAGAAGCGAATAAATTAGTATTGTATTGAAAATATTCAAAGATGACCTTGAAACCGGCTCAAATTCATGATAACCATACAACTTTGCGGTCGTGCTATACTTTTTACAAGAGAAATCAAGTTGTCTCTTGGGGTATAGCCATCAAGGACAGTAGGGTGAAGAGAAATGGAGAAATCCTAGTGTTAGGTTTTTAGACATGTATTGGCTGCATTTGTTAAAACTTTAGTTATAGCAAGATGTCAGACATAATGTCTTAAACATGTTGGTACGACATCATAGCGTGCCTTGATCCGCATTCTTGGAGATTTATCTTAAACATGAAGATTTTCATATAATATCCAAAGATTTGTTTCACGTGAAGAGTTGACCAAGAAAGCGTGTTTCTAGAAGCATAGGAAGGCGGTTTATGCTTAACTTAGTCCTTAAGAATGTTGTTGCAACATTTAAGGAAACAACTGATCTGCTTCAGTATATTTGTGCTGAAATATTGAGATTTCAGCTGATCTTTAGCCGAACTTATGCATCACACCCATTCAACATTCAAGCTATATAAACAAAGACAGAAAACCTAATTATTCACTGAAGCAGCAATTGCAAAATAGTCATCTAGGGTTTTAGTCTGTCTTTGTTATTTGTGAGCCATTCTCATATCACTTTGATATTAGAGTTGGACTTTGTATTTGAGTTGTAATACTCTGAATCTCTCTAAGCTTTTAAGCACGAGTTGATTCTTTGTTCCAAGAGAGTGTCTCCATATTTGTTATGGATTTCAAGGACGGTCACTGGTCTGTGACTAAGAGGAAGTGAGTGGATTCTTATATTTAGGACTAGGAGAGTCTTAGGTAGAAATACCACGGGTAGTGATTAAGTGAGAAGTTAGTAGGCTGATGTCGCGGTGATTTTTGGATATCAAGCTATTGGTTTAGCTTTGACTCGCAAATTTTAAGTCCATCATCGATCTTTTATTTTTTCCAAGGAAAAGGGGAAAAGTTCGAAATAACCCTATTTTAAGAGATCAAAAGTTCGGGGGTTGGTTACGTTAAGGGAAGGTATTAGCACCCTAAACGTCTATAGTATACTATAGGAACCTCTTGTTTTTATTTATCTTGTGCTAAATTTATTACTTGTAAATAAATGCCAAAGTGTAAAAAGGACTAAAGTGATGAGTGAAAAGAAAGAAAAATGTTTTTGTTATTTTGTTGATTTGGAAAGACAAAGTCTTTTGCCTACATACCCGAAAGAGATCAAAATCATGTAGTTCGGGATAAAAAGCCGAGTGATTTATTTTGGTTGATTTTAAAGTTTGAAAACAAGTTTTGAGAGGATAAGAGACCGAACTGACATAGAAGAATAAAATGTGATTTAGTTGATTTTGAAAACGTTTTTAAGAGGATGAGAAGCCGAAATGGCATAGAAGAATAAAATGCGATTTGGTTGATTTTAAAGTTTGAAAATGTTTAAATATGATTAAGATTGATTGAAAAAAGTAGGAGTCACTTGGTTTGAATTCCAAGGTTTATTAAGAAAGATATTTTTGTGACTTTGACTATATGGATGTTTTTGAAAATTTTGATTATTCTAACTAAAGTGTGTTAAATAAAGTCTAAATAAACGTAATGGAATAAATAAAGCGTGAGGGGTTTTCCATAATGACGTTGGATCAAGATGGATGTCCCCTTTTCCTTGGAATTAATCTAAAATTACTAGTTATTTGATTTTAATTTTTGGTCCTTGATTTGTCCTTGATTTAGGTCTTGACATAAAGAGGAATAAATAAGTATACATGCAATGCAAGATTCTCATTTATATTTTTACATTGTCCCTAATTACATTCTAAATCATAATAAATATAAAATACATGAAATGATATAAATATGTATGCAATGCAATGTTTCATTTATATTTACATTGACTCCTACATCGTGTCTAAGGCGTGAATAAGTAAATAAAATGGCAAATAAAAAATAAATAAATAATAAAAATAAAATGATAAACAAAAAAAAGGAAAAAAACATGAATTGATGTGACACTAAATTAATATGCTAAAAAAAAAAATAAAGATGATCAAAGAGATAAAATGCATAAATAATAAAAAGAAATAAACAGAAGGGGGTGCAGTAGTAAACAGTGTGCGTGAGTAAAATTGTAGTGAAAATTAAAACAGAAATAAGGATCTGGGCTTAGCAGAGTGGGTTAGTGGGTTAGGGTGTGTGGGTCGGTTTAAAAAAAATTTGTGTTAGGGTTTGAGGAAAATCGGGTCGGTTATGAGTTTATGTAAATGGGTCAAAAAGGTTGAGTATAAAAGGTTGTTTGCTGACTCTTTTCTTCAATTTCTAAAGAAGAAGAAGAAGGAAGAAGAAGAGGAAGAAGACGAAGAAGAAGAGGAAGAAGAAGAAGAAGATTGAAGAACATGAAAGTGATGAGAAGAGGAAGAAGAAAAGGATCGAGCATGAACGTGACTGAAACGACGGCTAGCATTTAGATTTAGGTTTCCGACTTTCAATCACTAATCATGAATAAATAATAACTATTATCTGGGCTTATTTCTTACTTGGGCTTCATTTTGCTAGTCTATAATTGGGCCCAGTAAAAAAAGTTAGTGATCTTATTTAATACTACAATTGATAATTATGTTATTCATTAATTGTCCGGTTCAATACCGGTTGAACCATGAACGGGAGCTGTCACCAGTTTGATCTTCGGTCCGGTTTTAAAAACATTGATCACAATACACAATTGTTGTACTTTCACGACCTTTTTTGCACTCTAAACCGTGCAATTTTTGTCCGATTTTGAGTTTTTTCATCGCAATCATTCCAACAATTAGGGTTCATCTTCAGATGAGACACAAAAAATTCATACTATAAGTTATTCTTAAGCTATGCAACCATCTATTCCATAAGTGCTAATACAATATTTTCTTTATTTTTCGTAAATAAATTTAAATTATCTTGTGTCAAATGTCATAATTCTATATTTTAAAGTGATTAATAAAACACAAATATTTTTCAAAATTGACTTATAATATTCATTAATAGTATGAGAAAATAAATTAAAATATTTAATTAATTTATAAGTCCCTACACTATTTGAGAAATTTTAAATATAGGTCCCCCTAACAAAAAATTATAATTGAAATGGCTTATAAACAAAATCAAAATGGCTTATAAACACAAAATCAATAAACGTTAATTTATTTCAGAATCAATTTTTTATAAACATAAATTATTTTTGGTTAGGTTGTGTTCATGTTTAAGAGAAATGACGGGGTTTGGCGTTTTTGAAGGGTGGAAAGCAACGACAGATCTTGAGGATCTACCAAAAGATTTAACACAGTTTTTAAATTCGTTACCAAATAGATCGGAGATTGATTTGAAATATAGATTTTGGGGAAGAACATGTTAGTTAAGATGAATGAATATTGGAAGAATACGAAGTATTTCATTTGATGATTATTCTTTTTTTTCTTTAATCTCTTTTACTCTTGTTTGTTGTTATTGTTATTGGATTTTTTTGTGGTATACTTGATGTTGGATTTTTTTGTGTTGTTCTTCATACTTTTTCAGAAATTGATGAAAGTGATGAAGGATTCAGATGGAGAAGATGATGGAAATAAAAAAAAGATTTGAAGACTACAATATGGGCCTTAGGACTAAGAAATCTTTGGCGATACAGTTACACTTGCTCATAGGAAAAGGCATCAACAACTACCATTCCTCTTTCTCCATCTCATGCAAGCCATTTTACTTATATGAAGAAGCATTTGGAGAAAGAATGGATTATCGTGACGGATAAAGGATATTGCTATATTTTTCAAACCAAACCTTCTTTGTATTTCACTCAATGGAATCCGGGTGGGTGTTCTCCTGTTCATAGGAAGAGCCAACATGCATGAAAGCTTTTTTATTAGAACAAGAACTCGGGGTCGAGTTCTTCTGAGGTGGAGGAGACTGATGTAGGAAAGTTTCCATAGTATTTTCTATAGTATTTTAATTTTTGCCCAATTTTAGTAATTGTCTGTTTTTGTTTTAGATTGTTATTTTTGACTCATTAGGGTTTTGTTATTTCCCTTATTTAAGCTTAACAATTTTAGTCTAAGAGACAACTTTTATTCATTTAATTATATTTTAGGGATTTTTCCTAATTTCTGGTGGATTTCGGAACCCTATTTTCATAAGTTTGTCGCTTGCAAACTTGTTCTTTTCAATCTAGGTTTAGTGCTTTCTAGCTTACGCTTCCGAATGCGTCAAGTCATTACTAAAGAATCACAGACGAGCTTGAAACATAACTTCTAAGGAATTTATTTGAGGTATACACATAGTTGATTTCTTCTCTAGATGAGCTCACCATTGCATTTGTTGCAGGCAGTGATTTCTTCTTCATCAACACGAGACGAAGAGAGTCGAACATTGCTTGAAAATTGCAATCCTAACCCTAAGTAACCACTGACCTTCTCAATCTCGTTTTCTATTTTACTTTTTCGAAATATTTTCGATCTCCGAATAGTTAACATACATTTCCTTTTCTCTTACAAAAATATATGAGAATTTCTTCTCCCCCATACACTATTCGTTTATTATTCCCGATTTGCCCCTCTCCGAGTTAACCAATCTGGGTGAAATTTGTTTTGATTGACTAATTTGGTCTGTACAAAATATATTCTTAGTCATATATTTGAAACTTCTTATCTTCTTCAAAACTCTCTCTCAAGATGACGTAATACATAACCTCTTTTTTTTTTTTTTTTTTTTGGAAATTTGTGTTGCATTACTCACTCAATCCTATTGTCCAATAACTCTATTTATACAATTTTTGTTTGAAAACAAAGGTAATGTGACCTAAATAAAAAAAAATTCTCTAGTTAAATTACTAAATTTAATACGAAATGTATCTGATTGATTTTTTTGAGAGGTTAAGTTTTTTATTGGCTGTGAATTGTAACGAAAGTAATAATCGATGATGTTTTTTTTGGTAAAACAAATAATATTCATTCATTTAAATTGATAGAGTACATCAATAAAATATACATTCAAAATCGCTAAAAATAAAAAGGATGATTTTACGAACAAACTCAAATCATTGCAACAGAACAATGCTATAGTGTTGCTATATCCACTACATGACAATACCTTGTACAAAATAGTGTATCAAAATATAATAGTTATTCCATTACACCGTAGTGTCGTTATTGCCTGCATTGACATACATGTAATGATTCTTAAACAACATATTAAAGAACTTTGTGAATCTATTAAATTTTTTTTTTTTTATTATCTGAAGGCCAGTTGAACGTAGTTAATGAACGAACCAATAACCTAATTAGCGTGACAACATTATAAACATCTAGGAAACTAACCTCAGCATTCCAGAATGAGAAGCTGGTATAACATGGTAATGTTATCAAACAAGTCATATAAGTTGAAAGCCTTATTTGATCCAATGATCCCTCAAATAATTTCAAATTTTTATTTTAGTCCCATAATTAATAAAACGTATCTTCAGATCCCTCACTTTTTTATCCATTTGTCAAATAAATCCCAATAGTTAAGTTTAACCCTAAATGATATCTATGGTGAACCAACCTTAAGATGGTCCACCATATATCCTATTAATTATGTTAATTTAAACTGTTTGTTTGTTTGTTTTTTTAAAGAGAATCATTGGTTTAGACAAATCTATTTTATCTTATGATTTACGACCAACACCAAAAAAATTTCCTTTTCTTCATCTTCTTTATTTTCATCTTGATCAATCATATTCATACAAACAAACCAGAAAAATAAATTAAATAAGTAAATAAATATGATTTTCCTCTCCTTTTTTTCCTCCTTCTTCCTTGTATTCTCCCATCTCTCGTCTGTTTCACCCTTCTCTTCCTCCTTCCTCTCTTTTTTTTATCCAACTCAAATTCTCATTTAACAACAAAAATGCATTGCAATCCTGACATTGTATCATAATTAAATTCATATTGAAAGAAGGGAACGAAAACAACAGAAAGAATATTGTTTGAAAGATCCATGCCCCTAAACAAAAATCTTAACTATCATTAATTAGCCCAGCAAAAAGCAATGTTCCAAAGACTTAGATCGAAGCAGCTGCTCCCTTATCTTACTCCTAATAGCCTTCTCACTTCAGTTATATTTCCTGACACGTGCAGCTGGGTAAGCACAAGTGGAGCAGCGACTCTTCTGGAGATGTAAACTGCGACGGCCACATGTGACGCAGAGTGTGTGGGTCTTGTTCCTTCTCTTACCGAAACTACCTGTTCCCTTGCCCATTGTTGTAGACGAAGAAGAAGCATGTGATGGTGATGATGATGTTGTTGTTGTTGAATTGAACCCTAATTTTTAAAAAGCCCAATTTTTATTGAACCCTAATTTTCCCTAATTTTCCAAATCCGACTTCTGGGTAGATTTTGATGATGTTGTTGAATTGATGATGATGTTGTTGTTGCTATTGTTTAATCTAGTTGCTATTTGTTGTTGTTTTTTAGAAGGAGAAGGAGGGAACAAAAGAGAGAAGAGAGTTTGCCAAGAGATGTTGCTGGGTTTTTTATTTATGAAGATCATGAACAAAAAGTTGAAGATATGGTAATCAATTGTTTTTTATGAAGATCATGAACAAGAATAACAAGGTGAAGATCTAACGGTCCCTTTTTATGACAAATAGATTGAGTAATTAAAATTAACAAGATCTACGATAGAACACTTTTAAGGTTGGTCCACTGTAAAAATTTGAACTTAAAGGTAATAGTCGAGATTTATTTGGCAAACGGAGGAAAAAATAAAGGACTTAAAAGTACGTTTTATTAATTGTGGGATCAAAATGAAAACTTGAAATTATTTGAGGGACCTTTGAATGTCATGCTTAATGTCATTGATATTAGTGTGTTTTACATCCAAAATAAAAATGAACTAACATAACTTTGAGCAATATTTGTGCAGAAGGGCTGGCCCAAGGGTAAGGCGACCCAAGCCCTCGCTTTAGGTCTCACAATAGACAAATTTATGTATATATATATATATATATATATACACACACAAATAAAGGTTACACAACAAATGAATTATACAACGTTGTCAAAAAACAAAGACGGTACGTAGATGTGGGGTTTTACGATGCTTACAACATGGGTTCAACACTTTCCCATACAACTTTATAATGCGCATTATTTTGCTGCCGGAAGTGTTGCACTTACAACACTTTAACTTATGTAATGCAATATTTATTTTTCTTTTTAATTGTATTTTTTTTTTTATATAAAACCTATGTATTTATATTAATTTCTCTCATTAAAAAAGGCTCATATTATAGTCTGCTTTAAACCTCAGAATGTGTTTGGCCAGCAGAACACATTCCCGCAAATGTTGGGTCCGGGAAGGGATCCCACCGCTTTAACCCTATTTTATTACACAAGAGTTTCCATGACTTGAACCTGTGACATTTCAATCACGTGATAACAACTTTACCGTTGCGCCAAGCTCCCTTTTAAACTACCGAAAACGAAGGGAATGTTATGACCGTGTGTGCGTATGCACAGTTGTCGCGAAAGATCAAATTGCTTAAGGTAAGCAACATAAAAAATTGAATACACAAATTACTTTTCAGTTTCAATCCTAAAGCATACTCGAGGATTGTGCTGGTTTGAAGAATTTGAAGGGCAAAGTATCCTTCTCTTTACGAATATACAGAAAAAACTCGACGAAAATTATCTATCCTTCTCTTTGAGTTTAGAAGACACTAATTCAGTTGAAGAAATCAGCTGTATTTTCCCCGCAATTTGTTGCTGATTGTTATTTACGTAGAATTACTGTTATAAGTATCAACAATTTTTAAAGGTTATTACACCAGATCTAATCTGCGCTAACCCTCTTATTTTCCTTTGTTTTTCATCACATTATTGTTCTTGACTTGTTCCGCGGTACTCCTTGTGCTTGGATTCAAGCTATTCTAAATTTTTTTGCCGATTCAAACAAAAAAATCCTATAGTATCTTCTGTAATGAGCAGTCTTAGTTTTTATTTGAACAAGTGATTCTGTAGAAAAAAAGACGCATAAGAAAGTGACAGTTTTAGTTTTGGTTTGTTTCCAATTTACTGTTTTGGTTATGTTTTGCTTTTACTGCCATGACTATAATTTATTGTCAATTCTCACTGCTACTGTTCTTCTTATGACGAATATAATCTAATCCTCATAGACAAATTTGGTACTAGAGTATGATTTCTACCAGTTTTCTACATGGAGAAATTATATATAATTGATACTCAACTGTTCTTTAACCATTTACAAAAGAATTAATGTCTTCAATAATTTACAACGACCGTCAAAATATGCTTAACAATTTCTACAAATATTGATAATATAGCTTATAATCGGTCACCATTATTATATATTACACACTACATTTTACCTACCTTACATCTTGCATATTATTTATTGTACACAAATTTTTCTCATTAATTCTCTATACAAATTTTAACTACATCTTTTTTCTACTAATATACTTTTGAAGGAACAGTTACTTGCTGAAGAAGTTATCCCTTATTTGATCACTAGTGATATAAATGCTATGCTGACCATGCTTCCTTCCCATCAAGAGATCAAAGCTGCAGTTTTGCCCTCAAAAAAGAAAGTGGTCCTGGTCTGGATGGATTAGGAGCTTTCTTTTATCAAACTTTTTGAGATATTGTCAAACATGACATGATTAAGGAAGTCTTATTTTTTCACAACTAGATGAATTTTACCATTATTATAGTTTTAATGCTAATATAATTGGTTTTCTCTCACAAACTTCAAATGCTATTTCCATTGATCAATATTATAGGATTGTGACAGCATATTGGTTTGGAAAATGCTTAATATCGCGAAACCCAATTTCACGAGTATTTCACGAATGACATACCGCCACTGTCATGTTGCTAAAAAACAAAACCCACCGCCACAGTCATGTTGCACAATACCCTCTTTCATTTCTTTATTCATTCTGTTTCTCTCTGCAAATGATCATTTGGTTTCTCTAATATTATTTCTCGCCTTCTACGTCCAGAAGATCATCACCATGTAAACTCACCGTCGATGGTTTCTTAGAAGCTGCCATGGCCTGCATAACATGCTTGTTTTCTAGCTGGACCAATATGAACTGCTTGCTAATGCTTATGAAGTTGAATCTAATTGGGTCAATCTGCTACTGCTAATGTCATGGTATAGCATACTTGCAATGGAGTGAGCTATATGTATGTTGTTCATAATGTTTTTGGTATTACAGTTTTACCAACATGACGGTGACGGTGGGTTTTGTTTTTTTAGGACACACTAGACTCTAACCCGTACGATGTACGGGGTTTTGTAGAGTTTCATATATAAGTATCAGTTGAAAGGAGAAAAAAGGGTACGAAACCATTTGGAAAAAAAGGAAAACGAATTAATTGGTTTTTTGAAAAGGGAGTTTAATATTGGATATCATGTTGCGGAAGCCAAATGATATCACAAAAATAGCAAGTGACTTGGCGGTTAAAATGCTTTGAAGTAACCAAAATGGCATGGGTTCAAACCTCTGTAGAGATTTTTTTTCATAAATATTTTTCAAAACCCTCAAAAAAGGGCGGGATTAGGGTTAATCAGGGTTGCTTACAACACTGTTTAACATTTCGATATATAACGATGTGGTCCCTTGTTTTCACCATGCTTGCTGCTAAATGGTGAATTATCATTGGGAAATTCTGATTCGTGATGCTCTTGTGAGTTTTTCTCTCGCGAGAAATAGCATCGCTCTATTGGTTTTCTATTTTTCTTGATTAAGAAATGTTTCCATTTGTTTTTGGCTTCAAATTTATGATTCTAAATTGGACTTCCGAGAAGTTTAAAGAAGCATTGCCATTTTCCCTTAGGTTTCGAGAATGTCATTTCAAAAGTAGCTTAATTCAGAGAATTTGGTTTCTGTAATTCTATTATAAATCCTATCATGAATTGCATAACTTCTTCATTGATCAATATAGGCCAATTGCCATGGAAAATTTTAAGTTCAAGATTATCTCAAAAATCATAGCAGACAAACTTGCTCCATTCATGCCTTCATACATGACAGGAACATCGAAGATTTACTTCATAACAAAGCATATGGAGGCACTTTAGATCTCAAGGAAGCTTTGGTTTCAATGAAGCATATTAGAATCATATGAAGTTCAGCCAATTCCAATGTATAATTCTCCCTTTTGTATAATTTCTTCTTTAATAACATTTTTTTGCATTTCTTTTTGATGCAAATCTCTCTCTCAGACAATTTCCTTTTAACATAAGAACTTCGAGCATGAATCTATTGAAGCTACAATATCTTTTGAATGAAATTGGACTATTTACTACTTATTAAATACTTAATTTGCACCGGATAATAAAGTAAAATAGAATAAACATATACTATAATGCACCTTTGTGATTGTTAAATCATTTGTTATAGGTAGTCATGATTTATAATTCAAATGTTATTTTCTAGTTGGAAAAAAAGTGCTAAGTGGATGCTATGTACAGGAATCTAGTGTTTTGTTTTGCTTTTATCATGGAGAGGATTAACAGGATGGGGAGAGTCACCTTTGCTTAATCTGTAGTTGCTGCTGTGCCTATTTATTCTATAAAAAATCTTTGGATTCCTCAAGGCATTTTTGACAAAGTTGATGAAACTGTTCATTCTTGGATAGAGCAAACCATAAAAATTATCAAAGCACTTAGCTATCAATATAAATATCACGTATCCCACAAGCTACGATGTCTTGGCTGCATTATGCCAACGGCCGTGCGCATTGAGTGATACAAAGAATAGATCAAAGCTACGATGTCTGATTGCTAAAACATGTAGAAGGGCAAAAGCCACCCAAATCCTATCTTCACACTGACAATCCAACAGTAATAGGAAAAGACAACAGTAGTGACATTTTATATTGTCATTCAACACCATAACCATAATCCTTGTCACTGCCACAAACACAATCGGCACAATTGTTTTATTATTTCATTTACATTCACTCCTTTACATTTTGCATGCCCCTAACCATGATTTTTATCATTAAGATAACATTTTAACAAATCAAGTATTAAATATAATGGCATAAAATTGGAAGAAGAAACAAATAGAACCTAAAATTGTAAAATAAGATAAAGAAACATACAATAATAAATAATAACAACAATGATAAACAAATGGAGAAATGAGAGGAAAGGAGACAAGGAGAGAGTACTTGCAACCATAGCTGGCCACATCAGTTTAATCCTCCACTATTGTCGTGCCCGAGTTCCTTCATCTGTCCTCCATGTTGTATCATTTAGCCATCGCCGGTGAAAAAGAAACCAGGTGGTTGTTTAGCTTCTGGTAGCCAACCGATTATATTTTTCCATCTCACAATCTCTACCAAAACTCTATCTGTTATTTTCTACAAAAACTCGTTTGTTGCTCATCAGATTATAAAATTTTCGATATATAATTTATTTCTAAACAAAACTAGAGGTAATTCGATAAAGGCAAAATATCATTAAAGTGATAGATACAATTGAAACTAAAAAATACTCTTTAAACATAAACAGCAAAGATACAATTTTCAAAGTGATCTTGTTGTCAAATAGTCTTGAACAGTTCTGTCAGTAATCTGAACATCTGATTCAAAACACACCATAATACAATTTCAGAAGGCCATAAACAAAACTAAGCCACAAATTATAATAATAATTGCACAAATAAAGCCACACTGCATGCCGAAAATGTAATTCTACTTCGACTATGTTTGTTAACAGCAACCTAAAAGAGTTGGAACGTAACGTCAGGTGTTTGTTTGAAAAGAACAAAACATGGTGAAGTAGGATCCTTCAAGCTAAATTAATGGCCATCCAGTCCATGACCTCGTAATAACCATAATTTTTTACAACAAAAATCAGAACTAAACTCAAAATAACCTAGTGATCTTTGGCTAATTTACTGAAACTCAAAAGTTTCTTAATAAAATAAATAGCATAAACAAAAATTAAAGATATATATGTTGCAAATGAATCTCATGTTCAAGTAACATATGGTAGCAACCTAACGTTATTAACAAGGTGAAATCAGACTTTCAATGTAGACTTCTGGGTCCAGCCCCAACCAACGACGGATGTTTCGAATCTCAGGAATCTTGAAGGTACCTGTTGGTTATATGGTATAAATGAAAAATAATATGATAGACAGAATTAGGGAAGAATACGTTGAAATGGAATGGGAAATTGATTATTTTTATTTCACTAAAACAATACACTTAATAACAAAACAGAACACAACTACATCACCACTAAATTAGGAACGTGGGATAACAACAACTGCTTTCTCCTAAAGTGTAGGTACCACTTATTGACTAAAATAAAAAAAACTGAAACAATAGAGAATAAAGATAAATCTGCCACGTAATGCAGTCCAAAAGCAATAATTAACACTCCTCCTTTCTTTAGGATCTGCAAACTCCAACCTTCTGCCTTAAAAACTCAAACTTGCTGACAGAAGTGGCTTTGTAAACATATCTGCTAATTGATCCTCTGACTTGCAATAAATCAAAGCCACTTCTCCATTTTGCTGCATCTCTCTTAAGAAGTAGAGCTTGATGTTAAAATGTTTAGTCTTGCCATGACACACTGGATCCTTTGAAATTGCAATTGCTGCCTGGATGTCAATAAAAACTTCTATTTTATGATTCTGTTGAAGATGCAAATCACATAAAATCTTCTTTAACCACAAAACTTGATTTACGGCTGCTGTTGCTGCTATGAACTCAGCTTCTGCAGTGGACTGTGCTACTGTTTCCTGCTTCTTTGTGCACCATGCAAAAACTCCAGAGCCTATACTGAAACAATATCCTGAAGTGCTCTTCATGTCATCAATAAATCCAGCCCAGTCACTATCAGAAAATCCACACAACTTGAAATTTTGACAACTCTCATATTTGACACCATAATCAACCGTGCCTTTAACATATCTCAATATTCTTCTTGCTGCTACTAAATGCGTTTC
>Ga0228710_1004914_pt1 | contig 20983 bp, 20 predicted proteins | sample MedpolnodulmetaG_FD_177995 | JGI IMG/M metagenome (GOLD analysis project Ga0228710, IMG submission 177995) | Root nodule microbial communities from Medicago polymorpha collected in Santa Monica, California, United States - pink nodules | ecosystem: Host-associated > Plants > Roots > Nodule... | reverse complement strand
TCTGATGATCAGCGCTTCTGATGTTCTTGCTTCTGATGACGTGTCTTCAGGAGCTCTTCTTCAGACTCGTTTCTTCAGACGCAGTTCTTCAGACTCATTCTTCCAGATGCTTTAAGCTTCAAATTAAAGCAAGGCCAGCTGGTTTTTAAGAGTGGGCAGCAACCATCTCACTTCTATAAATAGAGGAAGGCTTTGAAGTCTAAAACCAAGAGTTTGAAATACAAAGCATCTATCTTTCTCAAAGGAAAAAGCTATCAATCTTTTCACCAATCTTTCAACAATCACAAAGCAAACTCCATAATCTTTCACTATATTTATTTTATTTATCTCTTTTGTTTGAGATAACTTTTTGAGTTTGTGTTTGTAAAAGTCTCTTTTGTTTGAGACATCACGATCCAAATCATCATCCAATAAAGTGTAAACTAGATCTCAAGTCTATTAGGCTTAATACTTTGAGAAAGAAGTGAGAAGCCTGCTGATATTGATAATACAGGGTGTAAAGGACTGATCTGGTGTGATCAAGACCTTATAGTGCTAGCTAGAAGTTTCTACTAGCTGAACACTATAGTGGATAATCTCACACGGAGTGTGGGGACTGGAAGTACCCAGTTTTGGTGAACCAGGATAACTCTCTTGTGTTATTCTTCCTTCTCTCTCTCTTTTATTTTTTACACAATATACACACATGATCACTCTCTCTAATTTATCTCCAGAACAATCTGGTCCTAATTAATCTCAACCATATTAATTCAGGGTTCTTTGGTCCTAAATTAATTCTTACTTGATCAATTATTTAATCTACCTCCAGAACATTCTGGTCCAAGATAAAACAACTGCATAATATTTAACTTAAGTTTAAATTCAGTCTATAATATTGTTTTATCATTCTGTCTTTATATTTCTCCAAAACACTCTGGTCCTTGCTAAATTAACTTTATAATTCAGCTTAATATCATTTTTCTCATTCTGCTTATATTATCTCTCTCCAGAACATTCTGGTCCTTTATATACATAAATTGATTATTTATTTGTTGAACTAATATCAACCAAGAATTTTCTTGAGTATATAAAACATAATTTAAAGTTTCAGGAATAATTTTAAAAGGGTCACAATTCAAACCCCCCTTCCTTGTGGCGTTTATTGCTACTTCAATTGTTATCAGAGCCCGGTCTCTGAAAGAAGTAAAGCATTTAACACGTGCTAGAAGAAAAGATTCAGGAAGAAGAAATGTCTTACATCCCAGAAGGTCTTTCATGTACAAAACCGCCATTGTTCAAGGGAAAAAATTATTATTTATGGAAAGGAAAGATGGAATTATTCCTAAAGTCTCAAGATGTAGATATATGGAAAGTTATCACTGAAGGTAACTTTGTACCACAAACCCCTGATACAGTCACAACAGTAGTGACTATTAAACCTGAGGCATCATGGACTGACACTGATAAAAAGAAAGTACTCTTAAACTCTAAAGCTCAACTGTTTTTACAATGTTCACTAACTATGGAAGAATTTATGAATGAAATACGGCAAAAGAAATATGGGATACATTAAAACTTCATCATGAAGGAACAAGTCATGTTAAAGAAACAAGGATAGATATTGGCGTACGAAAATTCAAAATTTTCGAAATGAGTGAAGAAGAAAACATTGATGAAATGTATTCAAGATTCACTTCTATTGTGAATGAATTAAGGTCATTGGCAAAAATATATTCTCCTCATGACAGAATTAGAAAAATATTGAGATGTCTTCCAACAACATGGAGACCTATGATTACAGCAATCACTCAAGCCAAAGATTTAAATTCCTTGACTTTAGAAGATCTCATTGGAACACTCAGCGCTCATGAAGTCTTACTTCAAGAAGACAAATCAATTAAAAAGGGAAAAATGATTGCCCTCAAGGCTACTCAAGATAATCTAGATGAAACGCCCTTACAAATTGAGGAAAATAAAGAAACAGAAGAAGAACAGATCGTTCAAAAGAAGGGGAAAATGAACTAGCACTCATCTCAAAGAAAATTCAAAGAATGATGAGAAGAAGAGATCAAATAAAAACATAATTTTCAAATAAAAGAGATAATTCAAAAAAGGAAGTTGATAAAAGCCAAGTAACCTGCTATGGATGCAACAAGCAAGATCACTGCAAAAATGAATGTCCGTTAAACAAAAAGAATCAAAAATCTCCTTTCAAGAAGTCTGTATTAATCACAAGGGAAGATCTTGAAGAACCACAAGCAGAGGAAGGACAAGAAGCAAATGTTTGTCTCATGGCAAACTCAGATAATGAAGAGGTAATTCTATTCGACAAAACTTCTTCAAATAAAGAATTAGAAAACACAATTGATAACCTTTTATCTGATTCAAACTTGTTAACTAATAAATGTTATTCTTTGCAAAAAGAAATCAAAGATTCAAAAGAAGAAAAAGAGAAATTTCAAACTATGAACAATGATCAAAAGAAAGTTATTCAAAGTTTGCAAGACTCATATTTTCAAGAAGCTGAAAAATTAAAGGATTTTAGCAATAAAAAATTACTTATAATAGTGATCGAAAAAAGTACAAAATAAAAAATCTACAATAAGAAAAGAACGAAGTATTAATGCGGAGATATTCGTTTTTACTTTGGCAATGAGAACAAAGAAGAAGGTAACCAACGGATTTGGATTCTCTCCATTGAAAATTATCTCAAGTTTTTTCAAGTGGAATCTCAACTATCGAACATGAGAGAGAAAGTGATAATTAAATTATAAAAATAAGTAGTTGTTGTATTTCAATGGTGGAGAAAAAATGTAGTACTATATGTTAAAATTAAATTTATTGGAAAAAATATAAATGTTAAAATTAAAATACGATGCAATGCTTTAAAATAGACTTTTTTTTGTGGTTGTCGGAGTTTGAACCCTTGACCTTGCATATATTATGTATTGTCCATACCAACTGAGCTAAGCTCACGAGGACCTTTAAAATAGACTTTGATACACCATTATTTTTTCCAAAATAAAATTATATATAGAAAAGCATTTATGTATTGGAAAGAATAAAATGAAAAAAGAAAAAAAAATATTGTAATTGAATCTTGACTTTTTTACTGAAAATTTTGGACCTAATTGGAAAGGAAAGAATAAAAAATAGTAAAAAAAGAAAAGTATTGTAATCGAATTTTGACCGTTTTACTAAAGTTCATGGACCTTCTTAAATGGAACGAATGGCAAACTTTTTTTTATTCTTTTGACCATAATAATGGCATAATGAATGGATAACAAAATAAACCTACGAAGTTTGATATTTATACATGATTTTGTCATACTAAAACTCAAACTTGGTGAGATGGAAATTTCAAAGGTTTGTTTGATTGGTGTTATATCATTCTTATTAATTTCTACTGCCATTGGTGATAGTCTTAGAAATTATGAAATCAAAGTAGGTGGACAAATCCGTCGGGGTGGATCAAGACGTACACCTCTATCAAAAGGTCGTGACCCAATAACAACACCAAATTCACCCTTTAAACCCTCAACACTTGATAAACCTACAACACAAAATTACGGGATTAACTATGACATCGAAAGACTTGTTCCATCGGGTCCAAGCTCAATACCATTTCCCCAATTTGTGAAGCTCTCAACTCCAATCAGAAGGAGTGGACCAAGACGTACACCCCTATCAAAAGGTAAAGACCCAATAACATACCCAGATCCACCCCCTAAACACTAGTCGGCATTTTCCATCTCATGTTGTGAAATATTCTTTTCACAATTTAAAGCAATAATACTTCTCTTTATGATATGTTATTTAAGCAGTATCGACCGATAATCTCCAATGTCATCAATAAATTAAGTTGTCTCAAATAAAAGTAGTTTAATACAATTTAAGGTGTTTGTCAGTTTATCCATTTCGCTGCCTACAACGTGCACATACTCATAGATATATATTACTCCCTCTGTTCCTTTTTAAATGTCGTTTTAAAATTTTAACCCAAAAATAGCGAAGTGTATTTTTGCACACTTTTTTCCTATTATACCCTCATTTTAATCCACTAATAATTTTCTATTTTTTTGAACACACTTTATATTTTCAATACATTTAATATGTAACAAACAATTGTTAGTTACTACTCTCTTTCTCCAACAAATTCCGATTTTTTTTTTGCGCTTTATCTTTCTCTCATAGCTAACAATTTCCAATTTTCTAAATATTGTGCATATCTCTTGAAATTTTTAACAAGTACTACTCATGTTGAATTTTAACTCTTCATAGAATTATTATCATAGGTAACAAAATTTTGTTTAAATTTGAAGATAACAAGAAACAAATATTGTTTTAAAACAAAACAAACAAACTTTGTTTAAAAAAACAAACTTTAATTTTCCAAATACATAACACTAATTAGTTTTATTGAAAAATATAAGAATAATTAACAAAGGGTATAATTGACAAATCATACCCTTTAAATACCAAAACAACAGTTGAATATGAATGAAAAATTCACCCTAAAACGACAGTTAAAAAGGAACGGAGGGAGTATATTTTTTGTTTTTTGGTACGAGAATACAAAAATAAAAGGTAAGCTATTTAAATGGATCGCTATTGTATGGAGTTTAGAAGTTATACACTTTATATGGATCATTCTTGAGGATGGATGGTACTTAAATAGTTAAACGTTAATTCCCGGTCTTACTATAGACTTTGTTCGAATTCAATGAATTCATTTAGAATCAAACAAGAAATCAATTTTGTCAATGGGGTAGGGGTCCGTTTTTGGCAATGAGAATGATGAGGAAATAAATCAATTTTGTCCATAATCATTGCAAAAGATAATTTATTTAGGGTTAATAGGTCTTTACCCCTGTAATATAAGTCATTTCTGGTTTTCTCCCCCGTAAAATAACTTTTTTGATTTACCCCTGTAAAATATTTTTGTTTTGATTTACCCCCTTAATAGGCCAAACAAAAACGAAAATTTCTTGAAAAAAAAAATAAAATTGGTTTTTATTGAAAAACTAGAAATGACCTATATTACAGGAGGGTAAACAACTGTTAACCATTTATTTATTTTGGTTGGAATTCTTGCATGGATTTGGGCATAACACATCATTCTTGGTCACAAAAAATAAAAATGTGACACCTTCTATTGATATAAAATACACTGAAACTTTGCAACGTACAACACAACCACGATGATAGTCTAACTCATTCACACAACCACAACCCAAGCTCACCACCATGAATGAACTCAATGGAAAAATATATTAAGAAACCCAAACTTCTCTAAGTTGTCGTTTATGATACCAATTTGGTCCTATATTTTTGCGAAGAACAGCTTGTCGTGGGTGGCGAATAAGACACCAGAAGGAGAGGGAGAGCACAAGGTTTACCGATTCTTTCTTTTAGGTATTGTATTTTAATTTAATGAAATTCTTGGTCGCAACAAAAAAAAACGTGACACCTACTATTTTTATTTGTATACTACTATCTGTTTTTGTGGTATGACACACTTTTTTTTTAGTGGCTAAAACTTCATCTTTTTAAGAAGAATAAGTGGGGTGTTCGGAGTTCAAAACCTAACCCCCTGCATGCATATGTTATGTAATGTCCCTACCAACTGAGCTAAATTCACGAATATAACAATTTCTTTTTTTCCTTTTTTATTTTTTGGTTACATTTTCTTTTTTTTCCTTTGAGAAAAAAACACTTATCCTTTTTTGTTATACTTATCTTCTATCTATACTATATATAAAGAAAATAAGGGCTTTTGGAAGATTTTGGGTTGACGTTTTTGTTTTTCCATATATACCCTTAAACAATTTTTTTTATAATAATGTTATATTGTTGTTGTTATTGGAAAAGATAAGAATTTATTGTTGTCATTGAAAAAAATATATAGTTTGTTGAGTTTGTTACATTTGAAAGTCACAAATATCTATACTTACAATTTTATTTCATATAAAAGATCATTTCTAATTTATGCGCAAACTTTTTAAAAATACGGTTGATAATATACACACGTTAGCGCAATAAAAAGAGCAGAAAGACGACAATGGTTACAATAATGTCTTCTTTTTTTTTGGTCAAGTCATGTCTTTTTATTTAATTTTTTTTTTTAAGGATGTCTTTTTATTTAATTATATTCCCTTACAAGTCTACCAGCAACAGAGAGAAAAAATAATGGCACCACACACTTTTTTTTTTAGAACACAAAATAATCCAATGATACTTTTCATAAATCATATCGCCAAAACAAGTTATCTCAAGCAAAAACACACTACATAATTTAACCAAACAAAAAATAAACGAAGACTTATTTTTCTTGTCACCTGCTCCACCAGTCCTCATCTGTTGCAGAACGTTGGGCATCTCCTCACGCTTCTTCTTGGCACGTTTATGGGTTCCAAGCTTTCTCTTAGCAACTCTCAGCAATTCAGTGATACGCTTTTCATAAGTTGCAAAGCTAGGGCCCGTTTGGTTCGAGAGTTTTGGAGGGGAGAGGAGGGAAGATTTTTAATTTGAAGATTTTTAATTTGAAGTGTTTGGTTCAATTTTTAGAGGGGGAGGGGAGCAAATCTCTTTAAAATTTTATTGCATTGCCATAATTATCCTTAAATTAATTTCAAATCTCAATAATAACCTTGTAACAACTTTTATTATTATTAGATTATCTTATTCTTGTAACAATTTTTATTATTCTTTTCTTATATTTTTCTTGTAACAACTTTGATTATTTATATTATCTATCATTCTTATTTTTTACATCTAAAAATCACTCATACTACTACTTTGTTGATGTCAACGCCTTATTATTATTATTATTATTATTATTATTATTATTATTATTATTATTATGATCATCATCTTCTTATTTTAATTCAACTTATTATTGTTTGTTGTTCCTTTTTTTTTCAATGTTAATTCACCGATTCATGTCTTGTTGTGCAAAATATATGAGTCAGTTTGAGATAAAATAAGATGTGTGCTTGTCATTCGTCGGTCTCTGAAATCATAAAATCAAGTAGTTTCTTTTATTTAATTAAGTTTAAGGGTAAAACGATAAAATAATTTTAAAATCCCTCCCCATCCCCTCCCTTTGCGAACCAAACACATTTTTAATTAAAATATCTCCCCTCCCCTTCGTTAAAATCCCTCCCCTTCCCTCCTAATTCTCGAACCAAACGGACCCTAAAAAACAACAACAATGATACATAGACATACTTATGTTGGATACACCTTTGTACCTCGACATAGAAATGTAACATGTGGCTTTCTCTCTCTCTTATGTGTATTAGGTGTCATGTTTTGGTTGGTTGTGAAAGGTGGTACAATGTGTGTATGAGAAAAAGATGTCTATGTGTCTTTTTCCAAAAAACAACCCCTAAATAGTTAAGATGCAATAAGGGCTCATTTTACAATCGATCTATTTTCACTCGAGTGGTGATACATGTACCACCCCATGTGGCAATACACCTTTTACACCCACACAGAATTCTGACACATGGCAACCTGGATCTCACACAAATAGAAGAGAAAGTGTGGTTGTGAGATGAACTTACCAAAATATCCCTAATGCATGGAGTGTACAATGGGGTGTATGAATAAAAGGTGTTCATGTAACATTTTCCTTTTCACTTTTTTTTTTTTAACAATTGACCTATTTAAATAGCTTTTACGTAGAAATATCTCAACTGAAACCCTAACCGCGAAAACGTTACATAGTCGTCCTGGCTTTGTTTACGGTTAAATCCATGGCAAAGCTTCACCCCTACGGCAGCCTCCTCCACTCCGTATTCGACGTTATCATGTCCGGCGCCAAGAAAAACCAACCTCCTCTCATGAAAACCAAAACTCATCACTTTCACTCCACTCCCTCTAAAAGCATCCGTACATTCTTTCAACCCCTCAACAATCCTATTTCTCCCAAAAACCCTAATACTGAATCTCCTAACAAGCTTCCTCGCCAAACATCAACTTCTTGGACTTCTTCTCAATCTTCTTCGTCCTCTTCCACCAATGTTGCTGAAGTGAAAAAACGGATTTCACTTTTGAAGAAGACACCGTCAGAGTTTGATCCTAGTTCAGTTGCATGGTGGAAGAAGGGTGAACCAGTGCCGTTTCTGTTTCTCTCCTTGGCGTTCGACATGATCAAGGAAGAGAAAGGGAGGAAGCGATGTCGGATATTGGTTGTAATGTTTTCAGGACAGTGATGCATACTACGCCTGGTAATTTATTACCAATTGTGTATCTATTTTCAAACAGGATTGCTCCACCGTATCAAGGTTTGGAAATGGGAATTGGTAAAGCTGCTGTTATTAAGACACTTGCTGAGGCATGTGGAAGGACTGAGAAGGACGTTAAGGAACACTAAAAGGTTTGTTTGTTTTTTTGTGTGAAAGTGGCATGTTATGTTTCACCCCGATCCCAATAGAAAATGAAAACATCTTTAAATTATGTCGATTATGTTTTTGTTAGTTACTGTATTCGACACCTTAGCAAAACTAAGCATGTGTTTGGTTTTGAGAATTGTTTTTGATTAAATTGATTTTGTAGAATTGATTATGGATGGGTAAAAGTGATTTGAATGTAAAGTGATTTATGCTTGAAGGAATTTATGTAAAAGGGGATTTAACAATAAAATTAAGGGTAATATCAATTCTAAAAGTCTAAAGTTACAAATTCCAGCTTTAGTTTATGTTTGGTTCTACTTTCGGAAGAGTCGGTTCAAGCCAAAAGCTACACATTCCAACTTGAGTTTATGTTTGGTTCCACTTTTGGAAGAGTTGAAATTGATTCTAGGGGTGTAGAATTGATTTTGATATGTTTGGTTTCTCTAGTGCAAAATTGAATTTCACTCTACAATTGATTATACTTGAAGTTTTAAATCTGCACTTGCTTGTTTATGAATGTTGGTTTGAATCTGTTCTATAATTGATTAAACCGGAAGAGTGTGGTAGTTTCACGGTTAAAACGGCCTGCAAAATATTGGAGAGTGTTATGGGTTTGATAGAGGTTTTTGGGGAGGTGGAGGAAAGGGTGTTTGGGTACCTCTAGAAGAGTCTTACACCTTCTAAGGTGGTGGCCTTTTCTTGGTTGTTGCTTTGGGACCGCTTTCCTACCAAAAAAAACCTTGCAACTCGTAAGATTGTTGACCCTTTGATGGCGACAGACTGTGTGTTGTGTGAAGGAGAGGTGGAAACATCGTTACATTTGTTTTTACATTGTGACTTACATTGTGACTTCGCGTATAGGGTGTGGACGAAGATTTTGGGGTGGCTTGGAGTCCAATTTATAACCCCTCGGAATCTGTTCTATCACTTAGAATGTTGGTTCGAAGCTGCAAGAGATAAAAGGCTTAGAAAGGGGTTTTGGCTTATTTGGCACGCCACCATTTGGGAGGTTTGGAGAGTTAGAAACGATAAGATATTTAATGAGGTCACAAAGCGGGTGGACGAAGTGGTGGAAGAAATTCAGGTACTCGCATGGAAATGGTTCTTACATTGTCTTAAATCTGCACTTGCTTGTTTTATGAATGGTGCTGGGATCCGGGAGATTGTTTAAGGAGATAGGAGCCAGTCAGAGGTTTTTTTCTTTCTGGTTTGGCAGCTCTTTATGCATTTCTGGCTTTTGTTGTGATACGGCTGCTGTTATGCTGTGCTGTGGCTGGACTGTCTTGTTTTTGGCCAACTTTGGTGTGTAATTTTGCATCGCTTTTTCCGTCGCTTCCGTCACTTCTTGTGTGGATGTCGATCAGAAACAGCATATTTTATTAAAATTAGAAGCACCTTGCACAAGCTGTACTAAGGTCCCTTAAAAAGATATTACAATAGCCACAATGGCTCATGACTAAAGGCACATTTGACCAAGACAATTGCCTTGCCATGTATCTATAAAACAGAAGCTAATACGCGGTCAACAGAAATAGTAAAACATTCTACTTGAAGATTGAAATAGTAGCTTATGATTTTAACATGAAAGTATCGAAACATAAACCACTTTACCTACAACTCAATTTTAGCTAGAATCAATTCGCTCAATTAAATTTTCTCACTGTAGAACCAAAAATACACTCAATTAGAATCAATTCTACGAATAAAATCAATTCTCGTTTAAATCATCCAAACATGCTAAAATCAATTCTAGAATCTCTAGAATCAATTTGGATCCCTCCTAAATTCTAGAATCTCATTTAAGTCATCCAAACATACACTGACTGAAAATAGGATGTTTGTTGATGCTGTCAGAGGTCCGAATAAGTAATTGAAAATAGGAAGTCAGCTAAGGACTACAATGACCGACTGAAGCATGATTCTGAGAGATTAGAATGAAATTAGAATGCTTTCCTTTTTCTAGGACTGATGTAAGTATGTGACACTATATGTAACTTTCTTGAACAGGACTAATGTGAATAAGTTATTTTATAGCATTGCATTCTCTTCCAACAATATAGTAATATTTTCTATTTTGGTTTCTTGTTTTGTACTTGTGTGGCAGAATTTAGGTGACTTGGGGTTAGTTGCTCAAGCTAGCCGTTTTTCTCAGACGCTACAGAAGTCTGATGCATTGACTATTACCAAGGTTTTCAATACCTTTCACCTTATTGCCAAGGTAAGTTATTCATCTTTAAATTTGTTCGTCTCTATTTGGCATGCATCGCCAATGTTGACAGACTTGGTCAGCATCATGAAAGAGAAGGAAAGACTAATGTAATTCAGTTTTTTAACAATATTTTGTTGAGAGCTAGAGTTTGATACAAATTTGAATTGGATAAATGTGTTTAGGAATCTGGAAAGGACAGTCAAAAGAAGAAAAATAATCATATAAAGTCGCTTCTTCATGCTTCGACTGACTGTGAACCTTTATATCTAGTCCGTTTACTACTGGTTAGTGTTTGTCAGTTCCGTTTATGAATTTCTACTTTTATTTGAGTAATCTTGGTGAATGTTAAGTACTTCTTGCATTTGTTTTCTAGAAAGAGTTGCGAATTGGATATGCCGAGCAGACTCTCTTGTCTGCATTGGGCCAAGCTGCAGTGTACACTGAAGAACATTCTAAACCACCTCCTGGAATTCAGTCTCCTTTAGAAGAGGTAAGCCATCTAGTGAGATTGGGAAAATTGAAATATTTGTTTCGGCTTTAAACCTTTGAGGTGCATCATCTCTAAAAGTTTCAGATGGGGATCTTCTACTGAAAATTGTGTCAGTGCGTTATCATTGTTAGGGCGGATTATAGTGATGGTACAAACTTTTACTCGAAGAGATTCTTTTTTTCACTTCCGGTTTCTTTTTGCATCAGGCTACGAAGATTGTCAAACAGGCCTATTCTGTTCTCCCTGATTATGACAAAATAATATCTGCAATGCTTACTGATGGTGTATGGCTACTTCCAAAGACTTGTAACTTTACTCCTGGTATTCCGGTTGAGCCTATGCTGTCAGAAAAAATCACAGGTGTATCTGAAGCTCTGAGTAAGTTACGGAATGCAGAGTTGATTTGTGAATACAAATACGATGGAGAACGTGCTCAGGTGATGCTTCTTAGTCAAGTTTCCCTTCAGACATATATTCCTTATGCTTATTCTATGCATTAAAATTTGCTTTATTGAGACAGATACATTACAGGGAGAATGGCTGCATTACACGGAATTATTGATTTTATACCCTTCAGGTGTAAAGGCATGAAAAGGAATGTTCAAAATAACAAAAACTATTTTTATATGATATGAATGATATGCTAGTTTTAATTACAACTGCCGAAGCACTAATCATCTATATTCATACTGGAGTACAATCTTAATTAACTGTTGTAACACCTCATGAAATGAAATATAACTAATGATGCAAATCAATCCTTAGAGATAGTTTAAGATACTCTTGTCTAACATATTATCATACAATAATGACGTGTTGAGATATTTTTAGGATGTTTTTTAAATATATGAGTATCTAAAATATTTTGATATTTTTAAGTCGTTTGTATGTTGTATCGTAGAATATGATTATATTGAGGTAAGGACTTCAGTTGCTTCCCAGTACAATATTTTCAACTTCGTTGTTTCTGATATTTGTTGTAAATTACCAGGTTAAAGAAAAAAAATGTATCGTCGTTTGTTCTAGATTGTGAAATTGTTGCATATGATCGTAAAAAACAGAGAATCCTTCCTATGCAGGTAATCCTTATGCTGATTTTTTACTTTTACATGTTTCAATACATTATTTAGTTCTTCTCTGAACTTCTATATTGGTAGTCAATCAATATAAAATTCTTTTATACTTTAATGCAAAGTGTTGTTTTACCTATCTCGGCGATTCTGTTTTCCAATTACTGTTATTCTTCTTGTAGAATTGAGATTACATAAGTTATAACCTAAGATCTTGATAGGTGCTTAGTACTCGGGCAAGAAAAGATGTAGCTGTGAGTAACATAAAGGTTGATGTCTGCGTATTTCCTTTTGATTTGTTGCATCTTAACGACCAAGCACTTTTACAAAAGAACCTGAAAATCCGTAGAGAGGTAACTCTTATTATCTTTGCCCTACCAATAGTTTCATATTATGGTTTTAATTAACCGTTTATAATGTAAGAAAACCTGAATATCATATACTGTTTATGTAAGGAAGAACTGTATCTTGATGAAGACATTGTTTTTCTCTCTCTGCAGCATCTCTATGCCTCATTTGAGGAGGAATCAGGATTTCTTCAGTTTTCAACGTCATTAAAATCAAATGATGCTAAGGAAATACAAAAGTTTCTTGACAAATCTGTTGATGCAAGGTCTAAATTCTTCCAGTTTAATTTAAATTTAAGATAGAAACTTCAAAATTTCAGTTAAAAGTATATGCGTCATATAAGCATAATTCGGCATGCTCTTTAGCAGGCACTAGAAGATATTAGTCTACTTTTGTATATATAACTTTCACAGGTCTTTCAAGTCTGGTTCCTCTTTCGTTAGTTTTAACTAAATTATTTATCATTTGGCTTGTTTCTTGATTTGCAGCTGTGAGGGACTAATTCTTAAAACATTAGACAAAGATTCTACATATCAACCTTCCCAACGGAACTGACTGAAACTGAAAAAAGATTATATGAAAACGTGAGGATGCCATATTTGTATTTATTTTACAATTTTATCAATAGATTTCTTTTTATTAATTGGTCCTAGTTTGCAGTATAGGGGACACACTAGATTTGGTACCGATTGGCGCTTTCCATGGTCAAGGAAAACGAGCAGGTGGTCTCACGGTTCATACTCTCTAATGCGTGATGTCTATTTGTTGTTCGTTTAAGGCATTTACCTTTCAATTTCTCATTTGCATCTGAATAAGGCTGTGCCACTGGGCGATTTTTTGTAAATTACTGTTATAAACCTCTGCCTCAAAGTGGGTTTAAATGAATTTGTGACACGATGTCTTGTAGGAGTCTACAGTGAGTGTTCTTGCTTTGTCAATTCGCTACTCCGTTTTTTCTTGCATATAAAGTTAATCCTCTCTAATATAGTAATAATCTGTTATGATGGGTAGGAACTGGATTCAAAGATGAAGATCTTGAAGAAAGTTCTGCTAGGCTCCGCTCTAATCTCATTCCGAAACCAAAGGTCTCTTCCTCTTGGCAATTTCCTTTCTAAACCTTTTGAATGATGTTCAATATTTAATCAAGTTATTGGAATTGCTCCTTTCATTTCAGGCATACTATAAACATGCAGAAAAAGATAAACCTGATGTCTGGTTTGAAGCCAGTGAGGTAGAATTATCTCATCTTTTCATGGCAATTTCATTCATTTTGCTTTACCTTATACCCGGACTCTTTTTCGTCGGGAGTTACTATGCCCTTGTTTTAAATTTCCTATTACTTCAACATAAATTCTGAAAGCATTTTCATGCTATAGGCCATAGTATCTTGGTCTGATCACACTTAATCATGCACGAAAAAGTATTGGCCTGACCTAAGCACGAAATAAGTCTAGCATGGTGTGAGTCTGTCTGCCTCATGTACTATACGCCGTAGGCTCATGCCAGCGGCATCACCTATTCCCATCCTTATTTCTGTATCATGCATATATTATTACTTTTTTACAATAGCTATGTGATGTCTTATTTCATTAGGTGTGGGAAGTGAAAGTTTCAGACCTGACCATTAGCCCTGATTACCAAGCTGCAGTGGGAAAAGTACATTCGAATAAGGTATTAGAAACAATGATTTGATGATGCCCCCTAATGGAATTCTGCTTAATTAATGATTATAGCAGAAAAGTAAGTATTATTTTTGTAGGAAGTATCATTTCAAGTTTGTAGGAAGTACTCTTTGTTTTACAAAAAGGAAAAAAAAATTGGTGAGTGCCGAGGTTTTATTTTATTTTATTTTTTTCCTTTTTTCGTCGGCAGTTAACTGCCGAAGGAACTTCGATAGTTAACTGCAGCCGGTTCCTTACTTCGGTAGTTAACTGTCGTAGGGGCATTTTCGTCTTTTACATGTGTTTTTTTAACCCTATCATATGTGTCAACAGCAATTTTCCTGTCATTTTGCATAAGCTATTGAGTGTAACTTTTACAAAATGACTTGATTTCATTATAATCTCGGCAAAGTCACTGTGATACCAAACATGCATCGAAAAAGAGAGACGTGCGAATTTGAAAATTGAATTATTTGGACATGCTTTATTCACTTGTTCTCAGATTGCTGAAATGTATAATGCTCAAAAACACAATCACCCGGACAAATCCAAGAAGAAAAATTGAGCTATGATCAAGGGACAAAGCAAGGTATTATTGGAGTACTAGATATTATTCCATGGTACATGTCTTGTGGATCTTGTATCTTTTGTCTTGCATTAATAAATTGTTTTAATGAGTTTTCTTTCTGTATATGTAGATAGCTCTATCAATATCTAATTATCTAATTATACTGCTCCATGGACCTAACTCTGAAGATAAGATTGAACTTTAGAAATTTGATGGAGAAAAAGATACAAGGTTCAATGATACTTGTGAAGGAGACACAGAAAATGACATATTCCAGTCTACACTTTTATTTAAGCCCCCCCTAAATATTTTTATTTTTTAACCCAATTTTTTATTCTCATTGAAGTTCTTCTATTGGTTTAACTTATTTTATATTCTTGTTTTTTTTATGATAATTTTTTTTAATTTATTAATTTATTTGAACAGGATTGATTTACTTGTTAGCCCTTGTATATAACTCATTTGATTAGAACTTTCGTTATAGAACTTTGATATACACTCTCTGTGTGATATGAACTTGTGTTTCATCAAGTTGTTGAGTTTTACAACCAGATATTTTGATGCCACGACGCTAAATAATAACAATGTATTACCATATATGAGTGCAAATACCACACAAGTTGCATAAATAAGTGTAATTTACAATGCATGAAATTAACTTAACATTGTCCACAATTTAATCAATCTGTTTCAATCATCAAAACCATTTAGCATGTGTTTGGTTTAGCTTTTAAGGATATAAAATCACATCTAGATATGATTCTGCTGTCATTTGTTAGAAGCTACAAAACTAAGCTTCTGCATGGACCTGCAAAACTACAGCGATTTTGAGCAAACTCAAAAATAAAATTGAACATGTAACCAAACGTTCATTTAACTTTGCTTATGTTTTGCAATGTAACCATTACTATATCAATTAAGCTATTAAATAAAAAATGAGGAGGATCATTAGCCTCTACTTCTAAGAGACAATGTTTGTTTTCGCTTCAGTTTTGAACATTTTAAAGTATTAGTCAATAATAGACCGCGGTCGATGTTAGAATTTTCTTAGACTTATCATGAAGTTCAAAGTATGAATTTTAACATGGACATCTATTAAAGTTGTCCATAATAGACCAATCTATTTTTTACTATTAGATCACGCAAGACCACTAATTTTATTCTAGTAAAAAGAAATGTTTAAAACTGTTCTGGATCGGTCACTCAGACTTTAGGCCCATTTACTTGGGCCCAACACTGTTCAAGCCCAAACACCGCGTTTGGCAATATTTACTCGCAACACACTCGTTCCCCACGAGGGGGTGCACGGAGCAAATGAGACCAGTTCAAACAGACTGCAACGTCTCTTCCCACGTTCCCGCGAATCTCTCTCTGGCGGTTACACTTCCCTCGATTCCGTAACCTCCGGACACACGTGTGCCATTACAACGGCTCTGAAGCCACCCACCTCTATATTAGGGGACTCGTAACAGTCCCCAAGGTAGAATCTATCCTCTCTTTAAACCCTCATTCTATGATCTCTACTGACTTGAGCGTCGGAGTTCCTGCACGTACACACACCCCCGCGGTTCCAAGAAGCACTCTTGAAGCTTTCAGCCACCATTTAAACCACCGCATTCAAAGCACCGGTAGTCACCTTCTGATCAGGTATGATCAGTGGCGCCGTCTGTGGGAAAAATATAAGCTCTCCCCGTATTTAAACCTCTAAATACCAAAGCTTTCCAATAAACTACCATGACTGCCAACGGTGCTAGCTCACAGATATGAAGTGAAGTTCGTGTCCTCCAACGGGACGGAATGACATCTTCACCTTCTCCTTTGGGTACACCTTGAGGAGATGCCATACAAATAATCCCTCATCAGGCATCCCTCTCGAAGAAACGCCTCTACAGGGTCCTCCACGACCTACAGAAACGCCAAAAGACACCACGCCAACAGGTGCCCTCGTCAATAACCTGATCCGCACGGTTCCACAACAAACGTCGTTAATCGAGGAACAGAACTGACGCTTGATGGATCTGGAGCAAGCACGTCAGCTGGTCCAAACCAAACGGACTCCTTCCCCAGCACGTAGCAGAAGAGGAAGGAGCCCTCGCCGCTCACGTTCCAGATCCCCTCGGCAATCAGTTAGCGTCAGATCTCTAAGCCACACCAGGAGGTCAACCAGAAGGAGATCCCTCAGATGATCTATTCCAAGACGATCTCCTCCAAGGAGATCCCCCTCAAGACGTAACTGACGCTTTTGGTCCCCCTCTAGTTTCGAGGACAACCGTGATGCCCGGAATGACTGTAATGCTTACGGTCCATTCACACGGCGCATCCGAGAAGCTCCTATCCCCCGCGGACTAGAGAAGCCTCTTTAGATGGATTCGTACGACGGAACAACATATCCAAATGAGCATATTGAGAACATCGAGGCGGTTCTCACCTACGGATCAGTGCAGGGCGCCGTGAAATACAAGCTCTTCGTCACCACTTTAAGACAAGGAGCCGTTACGTGGTTTAAGAACTTACGGAGAAACTCCATTAACTCATGGAACGACCTTTGCGATGAGTTCACCACCCACTTCACTGCTTCAAGGACATAACCAAAGACGGTGGCGTCCCTTGAAGCTATTATTCAAGGAAAGAGCGAACCTCTTCGAGACTATATTGAAAGGTTCAACAAAGAAGTTGTGCAAGTACGGGGTGCCGACGACACAATGAAGCGGTACCTCAATGCCAAACGTCTGCGCGTAGGCACTGACGTGAAAAAGACTATCCGCCTAGATCGCCCAAGGACTCTCAATGAGTTCCTAGCGATCGCCAAGATCTACATAAGATATGAAGAGGAGCTGTACGCGGACAGCCTCAACGAATCCAGGAAGGAGGAGCCTGTTGCTGAATCCTCCAAGAAGCCTTTCCATGAGAAAAAGAAGGCAAGGCAAGGCAACTCGTGAAAGCCAAGGACCCACCGGTCGCTTCACCGAGTACACACCCTTGGCCATGTCCAAGGAAAAGATCTTCGTCGTGATCGTTGTAGCCGATCTGAAGGAAGCTGGTGTCAAGCCGCCAAAGGGTCCTTCGCAGGAGAAGAAAGGGGTCGACAAAACCAAGTATTGTCGATTCCACAAGTGCCATGGGCACTTCACCGACGACTGCATCCATCTGAAGGATGCTATCGAACTCCTCATTCAATGAGGACGACTCAAGCAGTTTGTCAAGAATATGGAGTCAGAGAAAAAGACTATCGAGCTCATAGCCGATAGCAATGAAGTGGACAAGGTAGTTGCCATGTTCATGGAACATTTGGGATATTTTCCATATAATGTGGAAGTTGTCCCCTACTAATGTACATGGGAACAATTCCCAGTCGCCAACGTTATCACTAGAGGAACAATGAACATCTCCATGGGAAGCATGAAGAGAAAGTTCGAAGAACTCATGAGTGTCAACTTGCTGGTTCCCTCCAATACAAACCTAGGAGGAAGACCACCGTTGGCATTTTATGATTATGAATTACCAGGTCGAGCTCTAAATTCAACCATTCCTTGCTCGTTCGAGCATCAATGACTAATGATGACGTTCGCCGAGTCCTAATAGACACAGGGGCCTCGTGCGACATCATGTACACCGGGTTATTCAAAACCCTCCAACTAACGAAGAAAAACCTTTCTCCGTACGTTGGAAATGAACTCTACGGCTTCAACGGCTCCTCCACTCGAACTTGGGGCTACGTGGGCCTTATGGTCACCTTCGGCGAAAAGGAGGCCAAGAAGACGGTAAAGATCCCTTTCCTGGTGATTGACTGCCCATCTCTCTATAACTGCATTATAGGGAGAACCGAACTTGCTCAGCTGGGCGCTGCATGTTCAACCTCTCATCTGAAGTTGAAATACCATGCAAAGGATGGCATCATCGCCTCCCTGAACGGAGACATCGAGGCTACTCGAAGATGTTTCCTTCAGGCCAATAAAACCCATAACTCGGTTTCCCAGTCCAGCAAACCTGCTAAAGACAAACGGTAAGCTGTTGCGAGCATTCTGGATGCAAATTTGGTCGAACTTGATCCTAGGTTCAACAAATAAGACCTCAAGGAGCAGAAGAGGGAAAAGAGGGATCCGCTCAACGCGAAACTTCTTAGACCTATTCTCGACGGGGAGTTCGAGCTGGTCCCCTTTGGAGACGACTCTTCAAAGTGGTTCAAGATCGGCAAAGATCTTCCCGAACTCATCAGAGCATAGTTGGTCGCCTGTTTGAGGGAAAACGCAGATCTATTTGCCTGGAGTGCAGCTAACATGCCCGTAATCGACCCTAGCGTCGCCTGTCACCAGCTAACAGTCAATCCTAGTGTTAGCGCTGTAGCCCAGTGAAGTAGAAAGTAGTAAAAGGCCTCCTAGAGGCAAATTTTATTTCTGAGGCTAAATACACTACATGGCTCTCAAACGTTGTACTTGTCAAGAAATCTAATAGAAAATGGCATATGTGTGTTGATTATACCGATCTTAATAGGGTTATCCCTAAAGACGCATATCCTCTTCCTAACATAGATAAACTCGTGGATAATTCCTCCGGCTACAAACTCTTATCCTTCATGGACGCCTACTCTGGTTACAACCAGATACCCATGGCTGACGAAGATAAAGAGAAAACAGCCTTCATGACCGAATCTGGGAACTATTACTACAACATAATGCCCTTTGGTCTGCGAAATGTGGGGCTACTTATCAACGGATGATGAACAAAGTATATGACAAGGATCTTTTGGGTGACATCATCGAGGTCTACATGGACGACATGATTGTCAAATCTCACCAAGAGATTGATCATGCCGCCCATCTCAAACAAGTGTTCGAACAACCCGAAAATACAACATGCGACTCAACCCCGAAAAATGATCCTTCGGAGTCCAAGCGGGAAAATTCCTCGGTTTTTACCTAACAGAAAGAGGAATTGAGGCGAATCCAGACAAATGCCGAGCATTCGCGGAACTCCCTACACCCCACTCCAAGAAATGCATCCAAACGCTCAACGGGATGTTAACATCTCTTTCTCGATTCGTCGCTAAATCTGCTCAGCACGCTCCCCCTTTCTTCAAACACTTGAGGAAAAAGACGAAGTTTGAGTGGACTGATGAATGTGAGGCAGCATTGACACACCTAAAAGGCGCTCTCTCCCAACCTCCAGTTCTCTCGTGGCCTGATCCAAGTGAAACTTTGTACATCTACCTTTCAGTCTCTTCTGATGCGGTTAGCCCCGTTCTAATCAGAGAAACACCATAAGGGCAGAAACCGACGTACTTCACCAGCAAAGCATTGCAAGGGCCGGAGACGAGGTACCAGAAGATTGAAAAAGGTAGCCCTCGCTCTTGTAACGGTAGCGTGAAGGTTAAGGCAATATTTCTTGGCGCATACGATTGTAGTCCAAACCGATCAACCCATCAAATAAATTTTGGGTCACCCTAACATCGTCGGAAGGATGATGAAGTGGTCGCTCGAATTATCAGAATTCGACATACACTACAAATCCATAAAGGCACTGAAGGCACAAGTATTCGTGGATTTCATCGCCGAAATGACTTTTCCAATGGAAGAGAACAAGGAAGGAGAATGGACTGTCTTCGTAGACGGATCATCCAATTCAAAGGGAAGCGGGGCAGGAGTGATCATTCAAAACGACGAAGGCATTGTCGTAGAACTATCTTTGGGATTAACCTTTCCGGTGACGAACAACACTGCATAATACGAAGCTTTCTTAGCCGGCCTATGGATTGCCCAAGACCTAGGAGCCAAAAAGGTAAAAATCTTTACCGATTCTCAATTAGTGGCTTCTCAGGTTACTAGCGAATATGATGAGTCGATAAATTAGTATTTTTTAATATGTTATTTGAGTTTATTATATTTAGATTTGATTTAGTTTTATTTAAATATTATTTCCTTTTTGAGCTATTTTACTTCAATTGCAAATAATTATATTTCAGGAACAAATATCTGAAGATTCAGTCTTGGAGCAAAAGAAAGAGGATTAGGAGCTGATTCGGGATGAAAATACGAAATATGGGACAAAAATATGTCACCCCCAAAGTCAGAGACATGGCACAGCCCGTGCCCCTAGTGGCACGGCCGTGCCACCCTTCAAAAACTTCTTTAGCTACTTTTGCTTTCCAGACAAGCTACCTATTAGCCTACTTTTGACCTAAAAGCCCATGGTTTCTTGTGGAGCATTCTATTGTTATATTTCTTAGGGCTTAAGTCTTTGTAGGCTATAAATAGAGTAGCTA
>Ga0228710_1004912_pt1 | contig 20988 bp, 12 predicted proteins | sample MedpolnodulmetaG_FD_177995 | JGI IMG/M metagenome (GOLD analysis project Ga0228710, IMG submission 177995) | Root nodule microbial communities from Medicago polymorpha collected in Santa Monica, California, United States - pink nodules | ecosystem: Host-associated > Plants > Roots > Nodule... | reverse complement strand
TTTAAAAAAATTGAATATATCACTCATAAAATATTTGTATCTTTTTTTTTAAAAAAAAAAAATATCGTTTGTTTTTTTGTAAAAATAAAAATTTGTTGTATGAGTGAAGTACTTTTAATTTTTTTTCTTTCTTTCAAGATATGATCTCTTCTTTGTTTTTTTGTAAAAATATAAATTTGTTGTATGAGTGATGTACTCAATACTTCTATCTTTTAATTTATTTTTTTTTCAAGATATGACCTCTTCTATACACTTTTTTTTTTGAATGTGACCTCTTCTAGACACTTGTTAGCATATGGTTTTTTTTGAAAATAAAAATCCTAAAGTCCTAAACTAAACGCAGTGTTGTGTAACTGTGATTGTTTCTTCTTATTTTGTTACCGCTACATGTACTTGTACTAGGTGTTTAAGGTAAAAGTAGTCATGATTGGTGGTACCACTGTGAGTAAGTCGACTAGACAGAAATTATGGATTATTTCACTTTTTTAGTTTGAAATTTACTGTCTTCATCCAATGACAGCATGAAGTCATCCCAAAGGAAAAATGTGAAAAAGATTGACGTGATTGTGTGGCTAGTTCTGCTCTAAAATAGAGATTTTCATCGGCTGACTGAAGATGCGTCTGCAGTAAATATACATTTTTAAGATAGACATCATTCTTTCTTGGCTGTGTGGAAAGAAATTTTAACATATTTTAGGCAAGTGAAATGCTAACACGCTTATATGAAATTTAAAATAATAATTTCATTTTTAAAAAATTTGTATTCAATCCATTGAAATATTAAAAAAATAATTTTTTATATATATAATTTTTCAATTGTTTTTATTTTTAAATCTCCTTGATACACTTGTTAGCAAAACTCTTTAAGCAATTTGCAATTTCACTAGTTGGAGAGTAAATTTAAAAAGAGTCATCCTAATCAGGGTTTGTTTGGTAATACCTAATTTTAAGTTTATAGTTTATGTCTTATAAGCTTATTTGACTAAAAAAAAAAAGTTTGGTAATGATTATTTTCTCACGAGTTCATAGCTTATTTTTATGATCTTATAGTGATTTGTGATAAGTTAATTCAAAAGTGGTTATAGCAATTTTAATATCCTTTATTATAAAAGTTAGACTTGATGACCTAGCATGTTTGCCCTGATCCTTTGCATCTCTTAAGCATGTAATTATTGCTAATCTAATCTTTCAACAACACACTTAATCACAGTTGTTGATTCAAACTCTATTTTCAAACTTTTCACTTTCTCTCTCATACAGAAACGTCATAATGACAATTGAAAACAATTCTAATCATCCTCTTTTTCCCTCCCTAACACGCAATTAATGTTAATCAACTCAGTCAACCACTCTCTTCATCTCAGTCGTAGATCTCATAACCTCGTTTTCCTTTCATCTCAGTCGTATTAAATTGTCAATAATATCATTTGATTCTTTAATCATATCTGTTTTGATATGATTAAACGCTATTAAAAGCAGACAAAGAATAATTAAATGATATTATTGGTTAGTTTTCCTTAAATGTATACAAGTTGACTTGCCTTTTATGTGTTTACTCGATCATTATTGACAGCCCATTTTTAGGCATGTCAGGCGCACCAACATTTATGACATAGAGGGAATTGAAAGTTTGTTTTTGTTTATCGCTGAAACCATGCATCTCTATAGTCTTGAATTTTAGTTTAGCTTTCAAATCTCATAACAGCTCATTTTTTAGCATGTCAGGCGCACCAACATTTATGATATAAAGGGAATTGAAATAAATTTTTTTTGCTTAATTACACTTTTGGCCCCCTAAGTTTCCCAAAGTTGTGATTTTGGCCCTCTAAAAAAACAACTCTTTTCAGGCCCCCTAAATTTACTTTCTGTTGCAATTTTGACGCCCCACGCCAATTTTGACCTAGTCAACAGACACGTGGGCGCCACGCGTGTTAATTTTTTTAAAAAAAAATAATAATTTGTAATTATAAAAAAATTGTTTTTTTTTAATTACAAAAATAAAAAAGTTTTTTTTTAAAAAAAAATGGTTTTTCTTAGTTAAAAAAAAAATATTTTTTTTTGTTTTTTTATTAAAAAAAAATTAATTAGAAAATAAAAAAATATTAAAAAATACATAAATGTGTCCACGTCAGCGTTGACTGGGTCAAAATTGGGGTAAGGGGCCAAAATTGCAACAGAAAGTAAACTTAGGGGCCTGAAAAGAGTTGTTTTTTTTAGGGGGTCAAAATCACAACTTTGGGAAACTTAGAGGGCCAAAAGTGTAATTAAGTCTTTTTTTTTAAGCAGAAATCATGCATCACTATAGTCTTAAGTTTTAGTTTAGATTTCAAATCTCATACACCACTAATAATGATATTAACCGTTGATATTTTCTCGATACAACATCTTGCATCTGATGAACACACAAATTGATTATTAATTTGAGCAAATCGGGTTGATGTTGAGTTTGTAAAATGGAACCACCAAACAAACGCACCAACATTGCAATGGAACAAGGTTAATCATAACCAGAATGAGGAAATTTGTACTTGAAGGAAATGTTATATCTGGAAGTAACATTGGCGAAAAAGTTTTCATAACCTGGTTATCTCTTTCACCATATGATGTTAAAATTCCTTTCAAATTTCAAAGAAGACAATTTCCAATATTTGTTTCATTTGTCATGACAATCAACAAGAGTCAAGGGCAATCACTTAAAAGTGTTGGAATTTATTTGCCGAGTCTTGTGTTCTCGCATGGTCAGTTGTACGTTGCAATCTCAAGAGTCACTTCAAAACAAGGATTGAAAATACTAATTGTTGATGGAGATGGAGAAAATACTGATATGACCTCAAATGTTGTTTATCACGAAGTCTTTCGTAATGTATCTTGATGTTAAAGTTCAAACTTTTTTTTATGTATGCTACCATTTCATTTTGTTGCTATTGTTGTCGTAGAAGGGAACATATTTTTAAATTTTGTTAAAACTTCTATTAACTGTATATGTTTACTTTGTTGCAACTTCTTCTCAGTAGGACCTGTGCGATAGCACGGGTCAAGAGTCTAGTTAGTTTTAATCATGTGTTCTACCTTAAAGTAATCCCGCTTAAAATAAACATTTTTGTCTGGTGGTTGTTCCTCAATCGGATTCCAGCAAATGCTACTTTGCTTAGGCGACATATTTTAACCATTTATGATGCCAATTGTTCAACAGATTGTGGGTGTGGAAAGATAGAAATCATTCGTTTACTAAATGTGATTTGTATGCTAGACTTTGGTCTTTAATTTCCAGTTGGTTAGGTTTCTCAGCGGATCTTCATGACAATTTACAAAATCACCTTCTTCAGTTTGGTGGTCTAGGGGGATTTTCGAACAATGCTTGGTTGGCTTTTAACATTACCTGGATTTCTGTTATTCGAGTCATATGAAAGGAGAGAACTGAGAGATTTTTTCAACATAAGGTAGACATTCTTCAAAGTTTAAGATAAAAGGTTAAGTTGCAGGCTTTCTGGTGGTTAAAATCGACTTATGCTATGTTCGTTTTTTATTATCTTGTTTGACGGCATAATCCTTTGTCATGCTTAACGGTTGTTTCCTAGTTTCTCTTTCTTCCTTCTCATTGTTGTTTTTTGTAATGTGACTCTATTGGAGATGTGTGTTATTTGAACAATCATTTGTATGACAACTTTCAGGATAACCATAAATCTACAAAAGAAAATAGATATTGACATGAAAATCAAAACAATAGAGAGAAGGTAAAAATATAATATGAGTATGAGAGATAAAGTTGTCACAAAAGTTATCACACAAGCTTGTTAGTTTCTCCGGTACACCATATGTTGGAGGGACTTTTGGTTGGGTTTATTAATATATACTACTTCTTTAGCCTTTTAAATTTTTTTAATTAAAAACAATTTTTTTATGTCATTTCATATTTATAAACTACTTCAGCATCTAATTTTATCCAACACTATAAATTTAATTAACTATCTTATTCGCTATAAGTTCATATATGTTATAAACTAACTTTTGGGCTATCTATTCCTACCTTTGTTAATATATATGTTCCATTTTTTATTGTTAAAAAAAAAACTTTTGGGCTATCTGCTACTTTCTATCTAACAAAGTGTTTTTTTTTAAGCAATCTAACAAAGTGTTTTAGGAATATTGTTTAAGGAATTCTAAAAGAATTTTTTTTATCAAAATACAAATTAAATACTTTTCAAAATCATAAATCACCTTTCTAAGCAAAAAATAATAATATTTTTTTTAAAACTATGTATCCAGCCCAATATCAATTAAACCGAGGAGTCAAATTTCACCGTTTATTTGCGGAAGCTCCGTTTAAACAATGTTCTATGAGTATTTGTTAACATTTTTTATTAAAAAAACGATAAGAAAGTATTTGTTAACATTTTCTATTAAAAAACGAAAAAGAATTAAGAAAGACAGGAGCTACACATCTCTTTCCTCTTTCATTGAATTTGACACTTGCAATTGCAATGCTGGTTGGTTTGTGTTCAGATGAATTCAAAACAAATAGAATTGTTCTTTCTTAAATCAAACTAGAAAATTGCTTTCTTCTTTCTTCCCTGTTTCTACTTTTCTTATTTATTTCATATCTAGTCACAATGTTAAGATAAAAAAATACTTGGTTCTTAAAAATGATTGGTTATTGGTTCTTAAATTATTTGATACATAAATTTTTCTAAAAATTTACTTTATGGTTTTTAAAATTTTGTTTAAATTTTAGATTTAAATATGGTGTCAATCCCTCCAATTATAGCATTTTTTTGTTTTTTGTTTTAGAACTTGTAATTATAGTAGAAAGTTTTCAAAGATAAATAGAGGAAATATAAATGACTATTCTTTTCTTGATTGGATAGTTTGAGCTGAAGTTAGAAAGATAGAATTAAAAAGTAGGACCCACGCGTTTTCTCTCTTCTCCTCCCTTGTTAGAAGAAAGTAAAGTTTTATTTTTATTTTTATATTTTTTGGTCTAGCAAGAGTTTTATTTTATATTTTTCCTAAATTTGTCTCTTTTACAAATTTGTCATTATATTTTCTAATATACATAAAAATTAAATTTGATAAACATTTATATTCATTTGTTTCGGTGTTTTTTTTTAGGATTATCATATTATCAATATAAAGTTTTTGTTATCCTTCAAAAAAAATTAATCTAATGGAGAACTTATGACACTTGTTCAATGAGTCCAAATGTTTAACCACATTTTTTTTAAAGATATTAAAAGTAACAAATTTTTATTGAAAACCACAATTATTTATTAAAAAATTATATATTTAATATACATACATAAGTTTTAATGCAAATTTACTACTTTAAATTTCTTAACATGTGCAAATTTGCATATGTTAGAAAAACTTTTTCTCTCATCTTATTGGTCAAAAACAATGGAGAGAGAAAACGTAAGAGAGAAAAAAGAACATAATGTGAGTATATGAGAGAAAATTGTTAAAAAGTTGTCACAAAATGGCTGTACAAATATCATTTCTCTTTAATTAAGGTGTAATGGCTTTTTTGCCCCCTAGACCCTAGATATTGGGGTTGTCCCCCACACCCCACTTTTATTGAACGATTCAGGTCTCTTGTATTTTCATCCTTTTTTTACTTTGTAGTCCCTTTTTTTTTCTCTTTCAAATTTGCGTTAACGACAATGCTAAATAGATACCTTTGGTTTTTACACTCATTCAACATCTTAATTTTTTTTTTTACTATTGTATCACAAACTTATCACATCATTTTTTTTCTTCTCTCTCTCTGTTTTAAGATGTGTACGCCCTCAAGAGGTACACAAATTATTTTCCTTACATTAAGAAGGCGCTATTTCTAGATGCACATGTCTCACATGCATTGTTGTATCTCTCACAGGCTTTTTTAATTTTCTCCAAAGTAGTTTTTGTTGTAGTGTGTGTCATCCAACTTTCATAGGCCTTTTCTTTTAAAAATAAAAAATAAAACGCAAAGAAAACACCAAAAGTTTGGAATCCAAGTTATGGATTTTATCGCTCTCGTGCAAGCGAGTTGATTTATGGTATTTTTAAATTTAAATAAAAGTCACACTAACTACGAGATTCTCAAAGTGGAGATGTAAGACATTATAGCCAACCAAACACCTTGGAAAATTGACTTACACTAACTATGAGAGGCATTGAGGTTAAAAATTAATGGAAAGAGATCAATTTGACTAACATAAAGGCAGTTAAAGGACCTAAACGTAACAATAATTAGTTGTGCGGCCAAAATGAAAATCTTAAATAACTTAAGAGACCAAGTTTGATAACAATGAGTCTCTTTTTTCAAAACTCCTCCGGGTAGAATAACTATAATTAAGTCCTTATTTAAATCATTTTTATTTTTAGGAGTGAGGAGAGTCGTAAGATTCATTGGGACAAAGTGTGTTAATGAAGGAAAAAAAAAGGTGGGTTAGGGGTGAGAAATTCAAGAGCTTTTAATCTAGCTCTCTTAGAAAAGTGGTGTTTGAGGTTAAGGAGAGAAAAATAACGTCTTTAGCATAAAGTTTTAGTTAAGAAATATGGACTTTTAATTGAGTTGGTGGGTAAGAAATGAAGAAGAGACTCGTGGTGGTAGATATGTATTTGTTGTATTGAGAAGGGTGATGAAGAAGATGGTTTTGTAAGAATATGTTGAGGAAGATAGAGTGGGTGCCAGTGGCGGATCTTGACTAATTTTTTAGGAGGAGCCAAATATTCATAACCTATATATATGTAAGTGTGTTCATGTGTAGCTACAAATTGTAATTTGGGGTAGATGGTTGTTGTGCTTGATTTCTGCCTGAGGATCACTAGTTCAAATCTTGGCAGACACTTTTTGTGAATAAAAATAAAAAATGCATTATAAATACAGAAAAAAAGGTACAGATGGAATCGAACCCACAACCTCATGATACAAAATGCCTCCAATATCCATTACAACGAATGCAACTCATATGTAATATTATGCCTAATATAGTATTTATTAGAAAACTGGGGGAGTCATGGCTACCATGGGCTCCCATGAAGATCTGTCATTGGTGGGTGCTATACTTTGTTTTGGGTTGAGCCGTGGATATGGGTGGGGATGCGTTCAAGGATCACTTTAGTAGGTTATTCAATATTTTAGTTGATCAAAATGTTTCGATGAATGACGTTGTGTTTTCAAGTGGTTTGGAGGAAGGGGCTTCGAGTTGGAGAAAAGTTTTGTTTGTTTGGGAGGAAGATTTAGTTGATGGATGCATGACCATGTTAGCTAATGTTTCATTGCAGGATGATGTGGAGGATTTTTGACAGTTAGACATTAATCTCGGTGGCATGTACCCAGTTAAGAAGCTTATAAGCCAATCTCGAAGTTTGATTTAATATTAGATTCTATATTGTATAAGATTTCTTGAAATAATTTGGTTCCATTGAAGGTGTTGCTATTTGTTTGGATATTGTTAAATGATCGTCTTCTAACTACTGATAACTTGTCTCGTAGGGGTATTTGTAATATAGCACCCCCTTTATGTGTGGACAAATGTATCACAGACGAAACATCTAGTCATTTGTTTTTTTATTGTCATGTAGCTTGTAAGTTATGGGTGGATGTTTTGTCTTGGCTAGACATTAGTTGTGCTTTGTCGAACAAAAGCTCTAGTCATGATACTCAATTTATAGGTTTGGTTTTCCAATGAAAAAATGCGATAAAGTGTCTTCACTCGATATGGATTGCTTGTTTGTGGGTGATTTGAACGCAACATAATCAAACTGCTTTTAGCAATCAAGATAGACTTTAAAGTCGTCTGCTATGATTCTAAATAGCACATGAGAAAATACACTTAGCAAAATGTATTCGTTGGAGTAAATGGACATGTGGGCTCGTGATTGTGCATAAATAGGGGAAAAATGATCACTGAGGGGTATGAAGAAAAATGATGAAAATCTGTTCTCTCTCCCTTTGGTACTCTCTAGTAGAGTAATCTCTTCTATTTTTCCTTTTCTTCTTTTATGTACTAAGAACACCAACTCTAATTGGGTTCTCATATATCAATTTACATTTGAATTAATAATCAATTGCAATCTCAATTTTTGGAACCCTTACATCGTCTTATTGGTTTGGTGACGCTTTTAGTGTGGTCTTGGATTAAAAGTAAAGCTAAGGAATTCTCCTACAATTTCTATCAATAGAGTACTCAAGTGCTTATGTGTTTAGGTGTAGCTACCTTTGGATTTTGATTTTGATTTTGATTTTGTTGGGTCGGTATCGCGTTATGTTTTTGTGTATTTTGTTTCTTGACTTTTGTATATTTTCAATCTTAACACTACTTATACTTTGATTGTTTTGTTTAGATAAAAAGTGTGAAGAGGAAAGGGAAATATAATTACGTTTGAAATGAAAAATAATCGTAATTAAGAAAATTTATATAAAGTCATTTTAGTTTTAAGTAAAATTATATATTTGATCTCTTATTTTTTTTTTAAGAACCCAAATAGAATTAGATTAAACAAAACAATCAAAGTATAAGTAGTGTTTAGATTGAAAATATATAAAAGTCAAGAAACAAATACACAAAAACATAACGCGATACCGACCCAACAAAATCAAAATCAAAATCCAAAGGGGCAAAACTTATGTACAGTACCATAGGGATTGTTTTTACTGTTCTCCTGTTAAAACACAACACATGTATTTCAATAATAATTCAATTAATTTAAAATTAATTAATGAGTTAACGCCGCTTCTTCACAATCGTTCCCTTAACAGTCCCGTTCTCTCTCCAAAACCAACCTCCTTCACCGTGAAATTATAACTGCAGCTTCATGAAACCAACCAACATCTCATTTATCCATCACCATAACCAACAAATCTGTGAGACCACACTTTGAGGTTGTGAGCAACAAATTTAATGGCATGTAGATTGAGACCCAATGCTCCCAAAGCAGCTTTGTATTTGTAAAGTTACATTCACTTTTACGAGAGCATACACCTCCATCACCGCCGTCACCGAACACCTCTTGACGTTCAGAAGTTTAAAACCACAAGACACAAACTATTGCGAGACCACACACCTTCCCGTCATCCCTCCGAAACCCATAAATGAACAAGTACTACATTGTACATCTTCGCTTACCAGTTACCTCCCCATGTTCATGCCAATTCTGTTGTTGAACGAGACTTTGATTGTGGAGGATGATATGAGACATCGGTGATGATGGAGGCACATGAGTTGAGAGTGTTGTCTCTCACAAAGATAAGGATTACGCTAACTAACAGAGTTAAAATTATTTAATTGATGAAATAATTTGTAGAAGTGTTATATTTTAATAGGACAACAGTAAAAACAATACTTATTTTACTGTACATAAGTTTTGTCCTTTATCTAATCAAACAATACCCTTAAAAAAATCTAATCAAACAAATATCTCATGCCTTTTTTTTCTTCATAATCGATTGACCAAAAAAAAATCACTTTTCATAATCTTTCTCACATTTTTCCCACTTATCACTTTCGTTACTCAACCGAGTACACCCTAAAGTTACTTTCTAGCTAGCTTTATTAATTCCGATTCTTACTTTCCTTCTAATTCTAAAATCACAAGAAAGAAACTTATTTTCCTTCTAACTTCCTACTCATAATTGACATGTTCCATTTCAGTGATTAACAGTACTAGATACACGCTAATTTAAAATCACCATTAATAGACATTTTAATAGTAAAGTTAACGAATTAATAAAAAAAGATAGTTGTAGTTTTTTCAATTTTTCTTTGTAAAATGTTAGGAGTTCCACATCAGATAAATAAAAATGTTTATTGTGGTACTTAAGTCATGAGACTCTCTCGCTTAATGCACTAGTCTTTTGGATTAAATTCTCTTCATAGACTTAAGTCCTAACATAAAACAATGTATCCTCACACGCAAAGGGACTAATTATATGAGATTCATTTAAGGATATATTTTTTTTGAATAAAAGATACATTTAAGGAACTAATTTCTTCCAACAAATATTTTTTTATATGCTTTGATTAGAAATCAAACTATGTATTGATGAAATTATCAGCGGTCAAAATATCTACCATGTGTGAAGTAGAGAATTCTGAAGTTAACAATTTGATAGGTTGTTGTATGAAAAAATATTTGTTGGAGTCCGTGAGAGTTTAACTCAATTGGTAGAAACGTTGTATAATATATACAAGAGTCGGGTTCGAATCTCGGACATCCTCACTTTTTTACATTTAAAATATGAATTATAGTTTTCATTGAAAAAAAGTTAAGTAAATGTTTTTTTGGTTACAAAAAATTAAGTAAATGTGAAAATGAAAGAAAATCGATATAATAAAGACCAAAAATTGAAAGGTGGGAGGCAGTTGAAAGACCAGCTGTCGGTGTATCCCCCCTCTAACCATAAACCATTTCCCTCTGACTTTCTCTCTCTTCATCTTAGAGAGAGAAACCACTTCTTCTTCTCGAATTCAAAATAATCAAACCGTAATCAACGCAATTACTCCACAAATTAATTAGTGCACTGTTTACACTATCACTTTTACCACAACCAACATAATTAATCATCATTGCCAGCGTGAGAGTGAGAAACAGTTCAGTATAACCACAAAACGTTCATTCATTTCTCAAACGGTTTCTTTCAAAAGCAATGTAGTAGAAGAAGAAAATGAAAACCGTTACAAATGCTTTGAACTTCAATTGAAATTTCGTTGAAATTCAAATTGCTTTTGATATCTACATTTTCGCATTTGCAAAATGGTGTCTAAGATGGATCAGTACGAGATCATGGAACAGATCGGTCGCGGTGCATTTGGTGCTGCAATTCTCGTTAATCACAAGGTGGAGAAGAAACGGTAATGTGTTCGCGCCATTTGCGTTTTGTGTTAAGTTTTTTATTCGAATTTGAGAATTGAAGTTCAAGCTTTGTTTTCGTTGATTTGTTACAGATATGTGTTGAAGAAAATTAGGCTTGCAAGGCAAACGGAACGGTGTAGAAGATCTGCTCATCAAGAGGTAGTAATTAGACTTTGTTTTGGTAGTTTCTTGCTTACTATCACTTACACTTCCGATCAAATGTGTACTCGGTGTCCGACACGTGTCAATGATGTGTCTGTATCTGACACCGTGTAATTACTTTGAATTGATCAAATGCGTCTTAGTCAGTGATGTGTTTGTATATGACACCGTGTAATTACATTAATTATATGAAGTCGTGTAGTTGATTTTGGTAATTGTATTTGTAGATGGCTCTAATTGCGAGAATTAAGCATCCTTACATTGTTGAATTCAAAGAGGCTTGGGTTGAGAAGGTGAGATACACCACTAGATCCTTGAATTTATGTGTGTATCTTTGTTTTCATATTTGATTGTGAAAGATGTTTGACTTTTTGTTTTCATATATGATTAGATATGTAAAGATGGATTTTAGGGTCTATATTTAGTAATTTGAAATTGAGACAAAAACAATTTCCTTTTAAAAGCTGTTTATAATTAGGGAAAGTTTTAGTACTATATTTGTTTATCTCATAGTATTATTTTTCTTTTTAAATTAACAATGCATTATTAACTATTTTTACCTAATATTCCATTTCACCTAAAAACTCTGCTAACTATGCATTGTCCATACCAACTGAGATAAGCTCACGAGGACATCCGCTAACTATTCTAATAATAAGAATAATTTTAGGAAATTAAGTTTATTTTATCATAAAAATGTGCAAACTCAATGCTTTTTTTTAGAAAGTGTATATTACCTTAAAAACACATAATATGAAACTGAGGAATATATCACATACAACATTTTGCTTCCAAACTTCAGTTTGATTGATACAAGTGTTTGGTTGCAAGTCAAAATTGATTGTTAAAATTATGCTAAATTTTAGTAAACATACAAGTGTTTGATTGCAAGTCAAAAGTGATTTTGCATCCAAACTTCAGTTTGATTTTGATTTAGCATCCTAACTTAAGTTTGATTAAGAGTGATAAAAGGAGTTATTGCATTGAACTAAAGAATATGTCCTAAGTTTTAGCTTTCATTGTAAAATTATTGAAACATAATTTGCATCTCTTCAACCTCAATTTTAATCGAATCAATTTAATTTAAAGCGATCAAAATCACTTGTATCATTAGCTTGTTCTAACACACTTTAACAATTTGTTGTGTTCTTTTTGTGTTGTGCTCTCTTTGTTGTAATCTACAAATAGTTCTATGGTAAGTTTGTGATTGCTTGATTCCTTTTCGTCTAAGTTTTTGACTGTTTTACTTTTATTGTAGGGTTGCTATGTTTGCATTGTTACTGGATACTGTGAAGGTGGAGACATGTGAGTCTTCGGATAATACCTGTACCACGTAAATTTTATGAGCCCAAAAACTCGATTGTTTAAAATTTGTTATGTTTGTTTTCTCTTCAAATCTTTTTCAGAGCAGCATTGATGAAAAAATCAAACGGGGCTTACTTTCCTGAAGAGGTATTCTTGTTTATACTTTGACTTTCTTTAATTTTGTATTTTTGTTAAATATTTTGCTTGCTCTCACACATTGAAAGTGTTTGACATTACTCAGAAACTCTGCAAATGGGTTACTCAATTACTGTTGGCAGTAGAATACCTGCATTCAAATTTTGTTTTGCACCGTGACCTAAAGGTAGTACATTACATGGATAAAGAAACTACATGACCTTTTATTGTTTTTAAATTCCATTAAGAATATACCAAGTTAAATTCTGTCAAACTTTGATGACAGTGTTCTAACATCTTTCTTACCAAGGATCATGATGTTCGCTTAGGTCAGTTCATACACCATTTTTTATTACATTTGAGATATATGATTGTTTAATTCTTCATCCTTAATTTGTTTGTAATTTCCTGATATTTATATAGGGGATTTTGGGCTTGCTAAGACACTAAAAGCAGATGATTTGACCTCTTCGGTACGTATGAAATTAGGAACTTGTTTGCTTTCTTCTTATTTTTTTTTAAGCTTGTTGCTTCTTCTATGAAACCAAGGGTTCAAGCTAAATTTGTTCTGACAATTTTTCTTAGTATTGAATCTATTGATGAATCCTAATTGCTAACACCTTTTGGAGAGAAGAGCTGAAGTAGAGTTATGATGAGTTTAGGGGTTTCAATCTTCACATTGTTCAAACTTCCCCATTTTTATAAATGATGAAATGTTCCTGCACACCTTGTTGCTCATTTTATTGCTACTGCTCTGCTATTAAATCTAGACTCTCAGCACAACATCTCATTTTAGACCAAAACGATATCTATATTGTAGCTGCTGAAAAGAACTAAACCTAATCTGTTATTTTTTCAATACTAAAAGTATAAAATTTTGTTTTAAACAATTATACATGAACAAAAGACTAATACATAGCCTCGAAATCCTTATAATAACTTCCTCCTGCTTATAACTAAATATTTTCAAATGGTTCCACTTTTTCCTTTTTTTACCTTTTGTTATTCTATGAATATAATTTTTCTCTTTTGGGTTGATCACAGCAACACTTAAAACCGTCTAAGTTATATATTGAAGGTAGGTGTATGTTAATTTAATAAGAGTGGTGTTTGACACTTGTAACTTGTGTCTATGGTGTGGATAATATTGTATAACGGGAAAGCTAGTAATAAGAAGTTTATAGTTTCTACTTAGATTTGATTCTGCTAGAAGACTGTTATAATGCACTTTTTGTTTTCATTATTATTCATATTTTGTAAGGATCGAATCCAACTTTTAATAATTTTGAGCTACTTGAAGTTGATAACATGACAATTGTACCATCTTGTTTAGCTATATAATTAGTATTGCATTTATTGTATACAGTACAGTCAGTGGTTGTGGAATTGGCTAACTGTTCTAAATATTTGTGCACAGGTTGTAGGAACTCCCAACTATATGTGCCCTGAACTGCTTACAGATATTCCTTATGGATTCAAATCTGATATTTGGTCACTAGGTAATTTTTTATTTTTCGACGACTATCTGATATTGGTTTTGATATAGTATAAATACCTTTTTGTTGTTCAGGGTGTTGTATATATGAGATGGCTGCTCACCGCCCTGCCTTCAAAGCTTTTGTAAGATTTCCTCGATTTTCACTTGATACTTAATAGTTATAGATATGCCATAATATACTGATAAGAACAGGATATGCCATAATATAGTCATTCATTTAATGCACTGCCAGCAAGTCATATATGAATATACCTCATTTCTTCATTTAAGTCAGTAAAGTAGCATTTGCATGCAACAGAAAAGGTAAGGTATCAATTTGCATAAATGGTCAAGAAGGAATAAAATTATATAACATTGTTGTATTAAGATTTCCCATAATTTTTTTAACTTTATATGGATATTCTGTAATCTTTAGTGAATTCTTTTTATGGTAATCTTTATGGAGCAATTTGACCATGTAGTCGACACCACTTAGTGGGATAAGACTTGGTTGTTGTTGTTCTTGGTGTTATTCTCAAGTTAAATCTGAAAGTGATGTCTCATTTCAGGATCCAAAATTAGCAAATTTAAGATTTTGTCCAGCAAAAAAAGACATGGTATCCGTTTGTGTAAATGGTCTAAAGGAATAAAACTAGAAAATTTAGGAAAAATTGAAATAGGCTGCTATCCAGATTAGTGCAGTATTTTGCAAAGCTACCAGCTTTCAGAATTATACCAAGCTACCACTTTCCAGAATCCTCATTCTGACCTATTTTTTGGCTGCTATTCTGATATCTATGACCAAGTTCTAAATTTTTGTTGGCTTTGTAAGTAGACTTAACTGCTGTTTGTTAAGGGTGGGGGTACTGCATAACATTCAGTTTGCTTCCATTTTCAGAACTTTTTTAATAGAGTTGCTGGGTGATTTTCAGTTGGTTATGCTTTGTGATTGATTTCCCATCAGTACATAATGAAAGTTTTTGTGATTCTCTACTCTATTGTATGGATATTTATGTATGTGGAGGTATCTTATCATGGTTCCTTTTTCTTGATAAAAATGGTACTGTTTCAGGATTTGGATGGATTGATAAGCAAGATCAACCGTTCCTCTATTGGTACTTTGCCTCCCTGTTATTCTCCATCCTTGTAAGTTTCTACTTTTTCGAAGCTTATCATCTAATATCATTTGTTAATAGAAAGTTAGTAATCACTTGAGTTCAGTCTACCCGTTAAAGTCAAATAGGTATGGCAGAGAGATATACAGTTACTAGTATAGACGCATTTGTTGTGGGTGAACTTTATGGCACAGTTACACTCTGCATTTGTTGCACCACTTCAAATTTGTTTACTGTAAGAAATGTCATTGGTGTCCGGTAAGCATCATCAATGAACATGAAGTTGATAGCTATCAGAGCCACATAAAAAAAAAATTCTTTTTACTTTCCTCTCTGTGCATGTATGTGTACTGGAAATCTTATACTTTAAATCCATACACACAGGAAAACACTGATAAAAGGCATGTTGAGGAAAAACCCCGAGCAGCGTCCAACAGTAAGTCTCTCTCAAAGACTAACATTATTTTCATTGTGAAACAAGTTTCCCATCAGTACATATCCTGAAAACTTTCATTTATGTATTACCCAGGCATCCGATATCTTAAAGCACCCTTATTTGCAGCCTTATGTTCATCAATATTGTTCATCTCTCTGTTCTCCATCAGCCTCTTCTCCTGAAAAGCCAATTTTTGCTGTCCATGTTCCTCGAAAAAATATGGCAGAAAGTGAAAAAAGTAATAGTTCAAGTAGTGACAAAGGTGGTTTGATGTCAAATAAGAGAAACATTTCAAAAGCAGCACCAAAGGGCAATGACAAAACCACTGAGGTAGACCTGTCATCGATCGATGATAATGGGTCTGACCTTATCATGCCCGGTAGAGAAAGAAATAGCTCTAGCAATGTCAATGCCAAAACAGATAAACAGGAGGTTAGGAAGCAAACTCACCTTGAACACAATTCTAATGTTGGATTTAAGCAAGCAAGAACAGTTAAGAATGTAATGATGGCACAAAAACATGAAAAGGTTAAAGAGACGAGTTCTCCAATGAGAGGGAGTCTGATGAAGGCTGGTGGTATATCAACACAGAAAATTAATACAGAGACCTTGTCTAAATTTCTGAAATCCGATTTTGGTGTTAATGGTGTGAAGCCTAATGTAGAGGTGCCAACTTTAGCACCTTCAAAATCAACCCTTCATTCTGCAAAACGAATCCAGGGATCACATGCTTCAAAACATCAGGTACATTGCCATTAGAATGATATATTTATTACCTATAATGATCTCCCTATGACACCGACACCAAAACTTATATCTTGTGTATTTATCCGTGACAGCAGTTACGGATAATAGAATCTGCACCAAAAACTAAACCTCGACATAAGGTGACACCACTGTGTGGTCCTATCAAACAAGTAGTAGCAGAACCTGGAGTTTCTGCACGGCCAAAACAAAAGACTCCTCCAAGCCTACTTAAGCCACCCTCGTCTCTGGGACGCAAAAAGCAAGCCGGGCATGATATGCCAAATGCAGCAAATGATACAGAAAGGTTTGGTCCAAATAAAATAGCTCAGGAGGTTAGGATGAGACATGATCAGTTGCCTAACAGTCATCTGCAACATGTTTCTAGAGAGCCTTTGAAGGCTTTTGAAAGTAGTACCAAAGGAATGCAAGCAAACAGCAACATTTCTGTTTCATCTTCGGTCTCTATTCAAGGATTTGAACTTTTTGACTTTGCACACACTTTTATTGACTTGAGTGAACCAACACCCCCTGAACATGGGAGTTTTAATCACACTCAAAATGTGGGATCACGTACCAACAGTAGTGGACCTGATGAAAATATTTCTGGTGAATCCTCTCCGTTTACACCAACTTTTCAGAATACCATTACTCGTAATGAGAAAGTAAGTCCCAGGTTAACTCTGGATCACTCAGTAATGTATGATAGTTTTCTTATAAATCAAACAACTACATCTGATGCCGGTGAGTGTGATGTTCCGTCAGACAAAGTCACACAAGAAATCAAAGACCTTCAAGATATTTGTAAGGAAATGGCTTCAATCAATTCTCTCAAACATTCATTTTCCGGAAAAAAGTCTGTTTGTAAGGTTAATCCAGTAAGCTTGCCAAATAATAGGCCTCATAAAGTTAGCCAGCCAAAGCTTATGCGCATCTCAACTGGTGATGACAAATTCATGGCGAGGGAAAGAGTGTCCTCGGTGGCTGAAATTTCCCCTCTGAATATATCTACTAAAATTTCAAGCCAAAAACTTTTACAAGAAGAGAAGGGAATGGTTTTACAGAATCTAGCAACAGAAAGACCAGCTTCTGGCCATCTTCCCCCAGCTTTTGATGATGTCATTCATGTTATACGCCATAGTAGTTACCGGGTAGGGAGTGATCTTCCAGTAGTGGAATCAACGGAGAAGGGAGTTACAAATGTAGATGTTGGTACACTCATCAACGTTGTAAAGGATGATTTAGAAATGAGAAATGCGGGAACCCCTTTGTCCCTTAAATCTTCAAATTGCTCTGAAGTTACTAGCTTGAACTCAAATACTACTGATACTTTGGAAATCAGAAACTTGAGCTTGAAGTCAAGTATTTCTGAACATCCTGATTTTGAAGAGCAAGATGTGAGAATCCCTGATTCTCTAGTTTCAGAACCTGATTCCGCTAAATATAACAAATATAGCATTCCTACAGCCAAAGAAGAAATTCCAGGAAATGAATCTTTGGATGTTAAATCTTCCAAACAGAGAGCTGATGCACTTGAAGGGCTGTTGGAATTGTCTGCAGATTTGCTGCAACAAAATAGATTGGAGGAACTTGAGGTTGTTCTGAAGCCCTTTGGAAAAGATAAGGTCTCCTCGAGGGAGACAGCTATTTGGTTGGCCAAGAGTCTAAAAGGATTGATGGTTGAGGAAAGTGGGGGACGTAGTTAGTAAGGTTTCTTTATTCTTGGAATGTTTACTTGTCTTTGATGTCTTTTCTTGCTTTATGTACATAGCTTTTCAAATGCCATTTGAATTCAGAGAACAAACAGGTTTTATCGTTTCTTCTCTCATTTTTTTTTTTACTCATTCTTCAGTGCCTTTATGATGCTGTAAATAGTAACAATTCAAACTAACAGATAAACACACAGTTAATTGTATTTTTTATCTTTTTGCGATTGGCCTAATGGCTAACATATACTCAAATAAACATGCACATGGTTACGGTGAAATGTGGTTACTCGGATTTGAACCCGGTGGACCAACTTACAATTAATTGTATACGGTATATGCTATGGCCAAACATAGTTAACGGTTCATGTACACTTCAATATTCTCCAATCTTGGAATAAACCAAAAATCAGAAGGAAAAATAAAATAAGCAATGTATAATGACACAGAAAGTCAGAAACCATACTTAAACTAGGAATTAGGAATGAATGATTTGTAAATAAATAAATAATGAAATCATCCATCCATAAATAGAACTAAACAGACTGGAGGTCTTAACGATAGAGACATTCACTTTTATTAAAGAAGCATGCTCTTTTCTTTTTGGCAGATTGGTGATGTTATCTTTATTCATAATTTCACATGTATGCATATACGTGTAATTCCCCTTAATGCTAGCTTCTCGTATGTATGTTTATTTCCAAGATGCTTCGTGGAAGCTGCTTGTACTTAGTTTAAAGTATACCAAATTATACGTCAGAATTCCTACCTCTTCATAGTTACTACTATATATAATATACCTCACCTTTTGCAATTATCACCTATATTCGTTGTCCTGCTTTCCCTTTCTGTCTTTAACAATAGACATTCCCCTTAAAGATTGTTTGTTGCTAAAGAGAGACAATACTAAAAGCTCTGTTCCAAAATTTTGTTTATACTACTAGCTATAGCATAGCTCCTACCACATACCCAACTTCATTCCAAAATTTACATGGAGCCTCAGCCTCCTCATACCAGCACCAATGCTTCTTCTAGGACACCGGGGTCCTCTACTCTCGGTGTAGTCCGTCGACTTACCTGGACATTGATTTTACTCTTTCTTACTTTAACTGTCATCGTCGCTATAGCTTGGAATGTCATGGACCCCCATAAACCTCGTTTTCGAGTCAGCTCAATTTCTGTGTCCAACTTCACCGTCTCTGATTCGGAGCTAAAAGGCATCTTTGAAGTTGAACTAAACATAACAAACCCAAACAAAAAGGTAGAAATGATGGTTGATCGTTTCTCTGTCTCGGTGTTTTATGGATCGGTGGGGCTCTCTGGGGCTGTTGTGCTGCAACCCATTTACTTAAAGAAGTCAAGTGACAAAGATGTGAAGATTAAGTTCAGCTTAAGGAATTCTTCCAGCAAATCAGCCCATAAGGTGGTTTCTCATGATTTGGTTAATGATTGGAATAAAGGGATAGTGAACTTTGATGTGAAAATGTTGGCTAGAATTGTATTTGAAGCTGGAATATGGCCAAGTAGGGAAAAGTTCTTGGACATTTATTGTGGTAATCTCGATGTTGGATTTGTTCCCATAAAGGACATGGGTAAGCTCCTAGGTATTGGGAAGGAGTGCCACGCTGAAAGCTAGGTGGAGGTGAAAGAAGAATATTCTTCTGTACATATTCTGTAGCAGTAGTTTTTGCAGTAACCCAATTACGATTAGATAAAAAAATCACCAACATGCTTGCAGGACAATAAGAAGAGAAACGCACCATGATGGTGGGGATCCTGTTTGTTGATGATGTTGTGTTATGGTTGTTTAATCCCAGTTAATTTTTCTTTTTGAATAAGCCAAATAATAATTTATTAAAATGAAATAAGCCAAGATTTAGCACATGATGTGGCAAAGGAGGTTAGCCATTCAATATTATGAATATCCCTAAAAAATCCAATTATGAGTACAATGTTGGTCACATCAACAGGCTGCATATCAAATCAATATGTTTGTATCTTTTTTTTCTCCCTTGATATGCATTTTTTTTTTTTTAAAGATGGTTTGCATGTGTTGTGATCATATTTTATTAACGTGTTGAAGTATTATAAGAATTTTTTTGGTGAATATTTATATATTGGGAAATGTTAAAGAGTGTCCTTAGGACATTGGTTAAGAAAATACAAATATAAATATTGTATTGGAAAATGGTGAAAATTGTAGAATTTGACTTTTTAAAGGTTAAAATATTGTTGAATTTCATGTAAACTTATTATTTTTGGTTTTCTTAACCATTGCTCTGAGGGCACTAGTTAACGACCCTTATATATTATAGGATTGTGTTGCTAAAATATGATTAGAATTTTAAATGTATATGTTGTTTCTTTCCTATTTCCTCCTTAATAATGTTTTGTAATATTATATTCTTTCTTCTTTTAACTTGTGGTATTAATTATATTCTAAATTATAAATATTTTCTCTTTTTTGGGTACAATTTATAAATATTTTCTATTACGAGATTTAATGGGATATTTGTGTAAAATATTTAACATGTTTGTCGTGTCATTTTTTGGAGATCAAGGCTATTTGGTTAGCTTTTGACTCACTAATTTATTTCACGACTGAACATTTAATTTTTTTTAGAAAAGGGGGAAAAAGTTAAAACTACCCCATATTGAAAGATTTAGGGTTCGGGGGTTAGTTACACAAAGGGAAGGTCTTAGCACCATTTATGTCCATAGTATCCTACGGGAACCTCTTGATTTTATTTAATAAATTGTGCTAAAAACTTGCTTCTAAAAAATGGAATTTAAAGTGATAAAAAGAAAAAGAGACCTATTTATCTACATTTTTTATTGATTTGGAAGGACGAGTGTCCTTTGCCTACGTACCCGTGAGGGATCAAAACTTCGTAGTTTGGGGTAGAAATTGACGTTTGATTTGTTGTGTTTTTTATTAGTTTTGAAAAAAATTTAAAATAAAAAGTCAAGTGGCAAATAAGAATTGGTTTGTATTTTTTAATTTAAAAGAAAAGAGACTCAAAGTAGAATTAAATTGATTGACATTTGATTAAAAAAAAAAAAAAAGGAAAA
>Ga0228710_1004911_pt1 | contig 20988 bp, 30 predicted proteins | sample MedpolnodulmetaG_FD_177995 | JGI IMG/M metagenome (GOLD analysis project Ga0228710, IMG submission 177995) | Root nodule microbial communities from Medicago polymorpha collected in Santa Monica, California, United States - pink nodules | ecosystem: Host-associated > Plants > Roots > Nodule... | reverse complement strand
ATGAATTCTACGGACTTTCTACTCTCTTAACATCCAATTCTACAAGTTCTACCATCAAATCCGATCCTTAACCCTAATTCTCAAATTCACATGAACAACAACAAAAACTACATGTTAAACTCAGTTTCAGAATTATACCACTTTAAGATTAGAGAATATTAGTCCCACCCTTACCTTAGATTGGTGATTGCAAGACTCTACAGGCTCTCTCTTCTCTTGGTTCTCCTCTTCTCTTGGTTCTCCTCTTTTTCTCCAAAAGCTTGTAAACTTAATTTGTGTCTGGCTCTTAGCTTTTCCTTATATACTCAACAGATTTTCTAATTAACTCCACCTATTTCTAATTATTTCCAAACCAGCCCCTCCAAGTCTATTTATTCCAATTTTCCAACATATTATACTAAATAATAATATAAAGCCACTTAATAAAATATTAAAACATCACAACATGTCATAAATCAACATAAATCATATAAGTCATATAAAAGACTCTAAACTCAACTAAAATAATTAAATAAGAAAACAGGGCGTTACAGTGACGAATGAGAAAGACATTATCTAGAAATGCAATCTGATCCACCTAAAACCACACCTAATAAGAAAAAAGTAGTTAGATGTAAAATTAGGATTAATCTGCTCTTTTCTTTTAACTTTCCTTCTCTAAGTTTTGAGTTCCTCTTTATACAATACATCTAGTTGGTCGTAACATATAAGTACAATGAGTCATTTCCAAGATGTGATTCATGTTTTGTAAGAATCCTGGATTTTCTATGAAATTATGGTTTAAGAAGAAAGCCATTTTGGATGACTGTGGTACAAAAAAGTACGAGGAATTGTTTTCTGGTTCTCCCTATAGGTAGTGGTTTAAGAGGTTTGGAGACAAAACGAGTGGGTTGTATGTGATATTGTAGTTGAAACATTTAAAATGAGTGGGTTGGAGAGAAAATGAGTGGGTTGTATGTGATCTTGGGGAAGTACCTATTTTTTTTTTTTAAAATATTCATAAAAGATATTTTTATTAATAGACTAGTTCATCACGACCCTATACGTCTTGACAGGCTTGACGTTTGGTAGACTGTGGACTGGTGTGTATGACCATACCACGTGGGCTTTGTTATACATTGCCTATTCAACATGTCCATCTCAGCTCCACCCTTCATACTTATGAGCTAAACTTGACCGCTCATGTCATGCTTAACCTAGTTCAATAATTCAACATATTTAGTTCAGCTCCACCCTTCAGCCTGTCTAGATCAACTTGACCTTCAACATGCCTAGATAAACACCACCCTTCAACATGCCTAACTCAGCTCGACATTCAGCATGCCTAACTCAACTACACCCTCTAGCATGTCTAGTTTAGCTCCACGCTTCAGCGTATCTAACTCAACTTGACCTTCAACATGTCTAGCTCAACTCAACCTTCACCATGCCTAACTTAGCTCCACCCTTCACCATGCCTAGCTGAGCTCGATCTTCAACATGCCTGCCTCAGCTCCACCCTTCAGCCCAACTTAGCTCGACCTTCAGCATGCCTAGCTCAACTATACCTTTCAACATGCCTAGCTTAGATCGTACTTCAGCATACCTGGCTCAGCTCCACCCTCTAGCATGCCTAGCTCAGCTCGACCTCAACCTGCCTAGCTTATCTCCACCCTTCAACATGCTTAGCTCATTTCCACCCTTCATCAAGGTTAGCCAAGCTTAATCATTTACGTCATGGTTGGCAAAACTCTACTACTTAAGTTATGGTTTGCCCAACTTTACCATCCAGGTCAACTAGAACTTCACCTTTTCCTCACGTTACTGTCCAAGTAAAAGTTTTGGTCCTCATAAGAAGTGTTTCATGGCATGTCACGTGCTCCAGCTCCACATGTCCAATACAAATGAGCTTCATAGAGAAGGAATAGCGAACTCCACTAATGGACCTAGGCATTCAAAGAGAGACTCATTAGGTCAAGAAAGTGACGAATATAAAAGATGACATTTAGAGGGTAAAAAGAGATCCATCCATCCTAACCTAAACGTTGTATTTTCACCTTAGTCATTTTAGAGTATTCTTAGAAATCCTTGTTGGTAGCTTCACTAAATAGCTCATCTATTATAATTCATGTTTACGAACATAAACAATTAACAAAAATTATTTTATTTTATTCAAAATTTGAACTAAATATATCAACTTTTATTAATTTAAATATTTATTTTAAATAGAACTTAGGAAGTATACTACTATGAATGCTTTAGTGACAATAATATCGTACCACAATAGATATTTTCATAACATGCCTTAAAAAGAAAAAAATAAGGGCAGGATATTTTGATAGCATTGATTGTTTTGAACCAAGTCTCTTTGATCGATGTCACATGTACTACACAAGCAATATTTCTCTCTCTGTTTCTACTCAACTCTCGTTTCTCGTCAGTTTGCCTTTCTCTTTCAAAATAATTCATTATAGCCAAGGACCAATCACAAAATCTACAATAGCTATTACCAACCACCTGGCTTATTACACAGTTACAATTCTAAAATATCCAACTCACACGAAACACACACACTTACACTCTGAACCTTTAACATTTTTTTCAAATAAACCCAACCATATGCTTCTGTATATATATAACAACATACTCTTCACTCTCGTAACACCAACTCTCCAACTCTCTATCTTCATTTCCCACTTTCTCTCTCAAAACCCTTTTCCCTACTTTCTCTAACATATACATATGTTTACTAATAACAATGGGGAGGGGCGATTAGCGGCAAGTTGCCCGAAGAAACCAGCAGGCAGGAAGAAGTTTAAGGAGACTCGCCACCCGGTGTATAGAGGTGTGAGGAAGAGGAACTTAGACAAATGGGTGTGTGAAATGAGGGAACCGAATAAGAAGACTAGGATTTGGCTAGGGACTTTTCCCACGGCTGAGATGGCTGCACGAGCACACGACGTTGCAGCCATGGCATTAAGGGGCCGCTACGCCTGTCTTAACTTTGCAGACTCGGCGTGGAGGCTTCCTATTCCTGCCTCCGCTGAGGCAAAAGACATTCAAAGGGCGGCTGCAGAAGCTGCCGAGGCTTTCAGACCAGACAAGACTTTAATGACTACTGACATTGACACGGTTGTGGCTGTTGTCGTTGCGGTGGAAGAAGAGGAAGAAGTGTTGAATATGTTTTGTGTTGAAGTGGAAGAAGAGGAAGTGTTGAATATGCCAGAGTTGTGGAGGAATATGGCACTAATGTCCCCTACACATAGTTTGGAGCATGAGTATGAAGATTTTGATGTACAATTTCAAGATGAAGAGGTATCACTATGGAACTTCTAAAGTTGAAGAATTTGGTTTGGTATTTTTTTTTGGATTGTAGAATGGAAAATGTCTATACTACAATTTTTGTTAGTGGTATGGATTTTATGTAGAGAAATATTTTGTTTACACAGTTTAGGACACAAGTACCGTATATTTATACGGATTTTGAGTTTTAAATTGTTTTTTCTCTATCTTCAAATGTTTGTTCTCTCTGTGACACCGAAGAAGTCCACACTCGTTGATATACGGTGTTGAGATGTGGTGTCAGAAATTGTGTGTTTAAATTACACAACTGCAATATATCTATATACAACAAGTTGGAATTTCAAAAGGATTTTCAATTTGTAGCTTATATGTGAATATAATCACTAATCAGGCATAAAGTGCATCTTACTTCTTTTATTTATATATAAAAGAATAATAAAACTTTGGAATGTCAAAATATCTCTATGTATTAAATATTAATATTGACCTTTGGTATTCATCAACAAAAAAAGAAGGCATTTTCAACTGTTGGCATTTGGCGTAATTAGCTAATTGCAATATGTTGAGGGATATAATTAAAATCAGTGTCTCACATCTTATTCTTCTCTTCTCTTTTGCAGGTATTAAAAAAAAATCAGTTACAATGACTTGGATTGTGACCGCAATTGTAGATATTTAGTTTTCTCAACTATTTCCGCTTTTTGGAATTGGACTCTAACTTATTTTTGTTGACAAATTCATTTTCATATCTTGAATAATTGATGGAACCTTATCTTCATAAATTGCAGACATTAGTGTTCTCTATACTCTTTCTCTTTGTCTCCATAATCAAAGCTTCGGTCTTTCAAGAGCTCCATCATGTGTGAGATAATTAAAAGCCACTCTCCACTGAGGAAAATAAGTTGGCATGATTCACATTTCAGATTTCCTAATATTTCTGTGATAGAATATGAGAGAGAATATTCGTCTTGCTATCTGGTTGAATAATCATGTCTGTGTGTATAAGTCTGTCTTAACGGCCACCTATCTTGACTACCAAGCTATTGCTCAATATAGAAGATATTTGCTAAATATAAAATATATTGTTATACTATAATTTATTTTAATTACACCCTCGTAGTCAAAACTGAAGGTTGTCGGATGTTCAGACTAATTCGGAAATCATCAAAAAGGTGTTGCGGGATGTCCTTAGTAAAGATGTTAGCTATTTGATATCGTGAAGGGACATGTAACATATGAACTTAGCCACGAATAACTTTCTCACACACAAAGTGAATATCCATTTCAATGTGCTTGGTGTGTTGATGTTGAACGGGATTGTCAGAGAGATACATGATAAACTATTATGGCTTTCGGAATAGGGCAATGTAGTTCCAACATAAGATGACTCATACACTACATTAGCGACTCTACGATATTCCACTTCAGCATTAGAACGAGACAATGTAGGTTGTGTTTTGGCAGACTAGGAGATGAGGTTGTCCCCAAGATATACACAATACCCATATGTTGACCTACTAATGTCTGGACATCCAACCCAGTCTGCCTCAGTATAGGTGATGAGCTTATCAATGGACGAAGGATAAAGATGTTGTGTTTTTGGACATATGCTGTGTTTTTGGATCATGCATAAACATGCACACTTGTTGCACAAACTAAGTAATATCAGGTCTTGTAAAATTCAAGTACTGCAGTGCTTCAATAAGATATGAATTTCCAAAAGAGCCACATAGTTTTGCTTGTGTGTCCACCAATGTAGCATAAGGTTTGCAAGACGACAAGCCTGCACACTTAAAAATTTCCTAGGCATATTTCTTTTGTGATAGAAAAGACCTCTTGTGTCTCTGGTAACAGAAATACCAAGAAAATAACTAAGAGGACCTAAATCCTTCATAACAAAATCGGAGCCGAGTTTAGCCATGATGGATTGTCGAAGAGAATCAAAGGAGGTAGCCAGAATAATGTCATCCACATATAAAAAGATATAAGTTATACCATGACAGTAGATGAATAAGGAACGATCAGAGATCCTATGACAGAAAACTAAGGCATAAATATAATCAGGATGTCAAGGATTGCTGAAACCTGGTGGTTGATGCATGTCGACAATTTCATTAAGATTACCATGCAAAAATGCGCTCTTGACATCTAATTGACGAAGACACCACGATTTTGATAAAGTGACATTGAGTACCATCCTAACATTGGATGGTTTGACGACGAGTCTGAACCTCTCACCACAATCGATACCATTTTGTTGACATGCACCATCACCTGTAAGCCTAGCTTTGTACCTTACAAAGGACTCAACAGATTTCATTTTATGCCTGGAAATCTATAAACTTCGAATAATATTAGCATTAGACAGACGAGGCACTAAGTCTCACATTCTCAAAATTGGTCAAAAGATCACTATTGCAAAGGGGCTAAATCTTAGGGGGGCAAAATTTTCATTTTTTTTATTAGGGGGCCAAAATCGCAACATTGGCAAACTTAGGGGGCCAAAACTGTAGTTTAGCCTTGATTTTTCTTTCAAATTGTGTTTTAATATGAGCACAAAACTGAATAAACATGGAGTGCACTAGAGATTTATAAAAAAAAATTATGAAATCATCAAGGAATAAATCATAATCACAATGTCCACCTGAACTAAGAATAGATGACGTCCAAATATCACTGGGGACAACATCAACATGCATCATAGTATAGGGAAAAGATTCATAAAATGGTAATTTTATTTGTTCCCAAAGAGGACAGAAATGACAAAAGAAATGCTTTTACAAAAAATGAAATTGTTTCTTTAAAGAGAATTAAAAACTTGAGTGTCAGAATGTCCTAAGCGGTTATGCCGTAATTCTTTGGACAAAGCGACAAAGGTGGATGAAGATGTGTTGATGGTCTTGTGGTAATTTGATAGAGTTCACTTGAGCTAATGAATCTCATTAATATGATCCCTATCTAAAAACCCATCACAGAAAAACAAAACAGATCAAATTTAACATAAATATCATTATCAATTGTAAATTTTTTGATATAGACAAGATTTTTGATTAACTGAGGTGGATGTAAGACATTGTTTAGGGGTAGGGGATGATGAGAATTAGGTACTAATGCATTTCCAAGGCCAATGATTAGAATATTGTGACCACTACCGACAATAATATTATTGCTCATATTGAAATAAGAAGTAAGATTACCTCCATTTGCAGTCATGTGAGAAGTGTCTCCAATGTCTGTGTACCACTGATCATCAGATGGAGTGTAAGATAAAGTATGCATCACAACTTGAATGTCGGTTGATGCATATTATGGCTGAACTCTACTTGCTATGGTGATTGTTATATAACGTATTGTGGCTTAGACCTAAGAATCCATGTCTGGCGATGAGAAGTAGACTGATGGTGCCAATTTGTTGTTGTTGGGTACGGATACGGTGGTGTGGCCTATGGTTGCCACGAGGCAACACATGGTGAGAGGACCCACTTTCATTGCTGTAACCAGAACAGAGGATATTGATGATGTTACGATCGATTGTTGTGACCTCCGCCTCGTCCCTTACCACGGGCACCACGGTTGTTCCCTTGACGCAATTGAAGGGTGCACTGTTACGTCACCGCAGTTGTTGCTGCCATGTGTGTTGTTATGATGTTGAGGAGGAGAATAACTGCCAATATAATTGTCATCTTCAGATGTGAGAAACACATTATTGTCCATAATGGTTGCTTCCTTTTCCCCCCTATTGTTTCCACCAAAACAATCATGGACCAAACTTTGCAGAAAGGCGGGAGAGTATCTCCATGTAGAACTTGTGATCTGACGGTGGCATAACCATTAGTCAATCAAAAAATAAGTTGGATAACCAATCACTCGTTTGATAAAGGAGCCCCAACGTTGGATAGTTGATCAGAGTGTGATTTAAGATGTTGAAAACGTACTTAAGTTGTTGTGAAAGTGACTCAAAATTGAAGAAATTAGAGTTTTGATGCTGTCTAATTCGGTGGCCGAATTAGATAGCTCGGTGGCCGGTTTTGCTATGTTTTTTTTTGGCCTTTTGGTTCGACATTTTTCGGTGGCCGAATGGTGCCATTCGGTGGCCGATTTTGACAGCAGAAAATAAAACAAAAACGTATTTTCGGGCCAAGATTTGTCCCAGTTTTTTGAGGATACTTTTACTATAAATATATACTTTGTATTAGAGTAAACATTGAGATAAAGGGGGCTGAAAACAAGGGTTTAGAAACAAAAAAGAAACTAGGGTTTGTATAGAGTTTTGATGTGAAATCCGCAAGCGTACGGTTCTGTCAAAGTAGTAAAATATCATTCCACAGGGAGTTTGTTGTAATTACCGATTTTCTTTCTAATTATGATTAGCTGAAAAGATCAAAGTTTAGAGGTTTAACAAAGTGTTGGAATAAAATTCAGAGTTTAAAAGCGGCTCGGGATTATTGGTTCGTCGTATGACAAATCACTCTCCATCCAAACCTATATCTTCCTCTTATGCTAGATTTATTTTCTAAAGATAGGTTTCTCTAAGTTATTTCATATCTCCTTTCGGTCTCCATGCATGTATTTCAATAACAACCACGCCTATTCTCATGTTTGATTGTTATTGAAATCCATTAAGAACGAAACCCTAAAAATCTCAATACTTGACAAAACTATTAATTTGGGGTGTTCCGATCAAGTTTTGTGTTGTCTTGTTTAATCACATTTGTTCCAATATCAAACTTCATCTTTCGATCCATCGTTCGATATTTGAGATGATAAAATAATAGTTATTGGACTTCACCTTTCGGTCCATCGTTCAATACTTTTTATTGAGTTTAAAAGCTATGTGATTAGATTAGAAAATAGATCAACCTAAGAATAGGTTCTAGGTTTGGTTTGATAGGATTTAAGCCATTAGACTCATCCAACAATCCCAAGACCTAGAGATCTACTCACTCATGGTCATGGTAGATGAAGAAATTAAATTGACGGAATAGAAAGACATGGAAGTAGATTGCTGAATCTAAAAGTGCGGAATTGTAAAGAACAATGAATCAAAGATTAAGAAAATAAAGCTTTGATCAATTTGATTCAATGGAAAACAACTGTCACAAATATTCCAAGATTCAAGGATGATTTACAAGTCTGATTGTTCTCTCTATATATAGCAAAAGCCAGCCTCTAGAAAAATAAATAGTTCCACATTATAAGGCACTAAAATCGGTCATAAAAACAACCCAAATCGGAACATAAATTTGCACTAAATCAGAACATAAATATGCACCAAATCAGCACATACCCACGCCCACGGTCGTGATTGTAAGGCACAAGGTCGTGCTTAGTTCAAAGCACATCAGCAACATTTTGGAGGTTGGGATCGCGCACGGTCGTGCGTCTCAAACACACGGTCCGTCTGTAGCTCTCGACATTACTTGGCACGACTTCTTTAAGAGAGGCGCACAGTCAGTGCAGTGGTAGGCAGAACCGTGCGCGATAGATTGGCAGAATTTCCCTCTTTTTAGCTTTCTTCTCAAACCAGCTTTAATCATGCATCTTAATCCATTCTTTTGCTCAAAGACTTGATCATCCATCGTTTGTGATCCTGAAAATAAAATGAACAAATTTGTAGTAAAATAGTTCTAAAAAGAAACTTAAACAAATAGAATTCGATTAAAATAAACACTTAAAAACCATCTAAATTACGACTTATCAAGTTTGCTCTTGGCAACAAACACTAGGGTTGGGGTTGATTCACCTTGGGAAACACTATTAGGATTGACTCTCTTGGTCACGAGAAGAGATTGGGACTTTGGGTATAATTAGGCGGGAGACTTATTATTGTAACCCATTGATATCTCTTTTGTAAAGTTACTCATCATTATAATGGAACGGATGGCTGCTCTCTCCCCCAGATTATGTCAGTTTTTGACCGAACTGGGTAAACAAATTTCGTGTGTTCTCTCTTTCTTTTCTCTCGTTGTTTTCTACTTTTGCTTGTGTTTATAACTTCCATACACTTTATTTGGTTGCTTGATTATTACTTGCTCCACACATCAAGTATTTTAATGGTGTGATTTTTATCGAATTCACAACATAAGCATTTGGGAGTTGATCCATATGCACTCTTGAAAATTCTTGTTTAAGATAGAGTGCCCTTATAAGTTCTTGTTGTAAAAATAGATTTCAAACAGGCGGTAAATGTAACAGGGCTAAGGTTAGAAACCAAAACTCTCTAACACCACATGAGAGAATATGAGAGAAAATATTTAATAGAATATTTGTCTTGCTTTCTCATTGAATGATCATGTGTTTATATATACAAGCTTAAGCCTGCCTGGACTACCAAGTTATTGCTACATATAGAACATGACCTCATCGCCATTTCATTTGTTTGTTTTTTTTCATCAAACCAAACTTATGCCATTTGCACCCTCCAATTTAGACATCCTAAGTAACAATTAATATTGTTAGTAAAAATTTCACAATCATTATAAAGAAAAACTTATATAAATATAATTAATTGACGGCAGAATAGTATATATGCTAAATCCATCAACAATTTTACATCTAATATACACTGCAACTTTTTCTTCATATTTTATATATAATAAACAAAAATAGTACATTCTTTGGAATACTTTTTATAATTATAAATTCAATAACTATAAAAGGAAGGAAGAGCCAAAAATAGTACACTTTATATAGTAATGGTTAGCTAGATATTTTAACCACATGCCTTAAAAAAATGATATTTAGATAACGTGGTTCGTTTTTAGCCAAGTGTTCCTCTTTTGTTGTCACCCTCAATACACACAAGCACACTTTCCCTTTGTCCCTACTCTCTTTCCTCAACGGTTTCCCTTTCTCTTTAAAATAATTGACAACTAATTACAAAGCCACCAACTCGGCAAATAGCTCACTCACACATAACGCTCACACACTTACAAACACTCTGCCTGTTACCTTATTCTTTCCTTCAAACCAAAGTATGCTTCCCTATATATATAACCCAACATACTCTTCATTCTCTTAAAACAAACTCTCTCTCCAATTCCCACTTTTCCTCTTGAAACAAATTTCCACTCTCTCCAACACACATACATATGTTTACTACTAACAACTCTTCCTATTCACACTCCATTTCCTCAGAGGCATCTTCTTCCTACCATAACAAATTACCGGATTCGGAGATACGATTAGCGGCTAGTAACCCGAAGAAGAGAGCAGGAAGGAAGATATTCAAGGAAACTCGCCACTCGGTGTATAGAGGTGTTAGGAAGAGGAACTTAGACAAATGGGTGTGTGAAATGAGGGAGCCCAACACGAAGACTAGAATTTGGCTAGGAACTTTTCCAACAGCCGATATGGCAGCCCGAGCCCATGATGTTGCTGCGATGGCATTGAGGGGCCGCTACGCCTGTCTCAATTTTGCAGACTCGGTGTGGCGGCTTCCTCTTCCAGCAACTTCCTCGATAAAAGATATTCAAAAGGCAGCTACAAAAGCCGCCGAAGCTTTTAGACCAGACAAGACTTTAATGATTAATGATATTGACACCGTAGTAGCTGTCGTCGCCACAAAGGAGTTGAATATGTTTTGTGTGGAAGTCGAAGAAGAGCAGGAAATGTTGAATATGCCAGAGTTGTGGAGGAATATGGCCCTAATGTCCCCTACACATAGCTTTGGGTATCATGATCAGTATGACGATATTCATGTACAAGACTTTCAAGATGATGAGGTATCACTATGGAACTTCTAAACTTTATGTGTTTGGTTTAATTTTATTTTTGGATTGTAGAATAGGAAATGTCTATACTACAACCTTTTTAATTGGTAGCATAAATTCTGCATATACATAGGTTGAAATTGAAAAGGAGTTTCTCTTTATAGCTTTTATGTGGATTATTAAATCACTAATCAAGCTTAAAGTGCATCTCATGATTTTTATTATATATGAAAGAAAATAATTTGGAATTTCCAAATATAGTCTATCTCTTCTTATTTTTCTTCTCTTTTGTAGGACTTTAAAAAAAAGTCTGTTACGACGATCTGGGCTGTGACTGCAATTGGGGTGCATACGCCGCATTTCACCGTAATATCAAGGATTGTGATCGTTTCCGTGTGACTGCGAACCTTGCTTTTCTGTGGCTGATTTCTGTGTTTTCTTCCTGGCAAGGAAAGGTACCAGAGAAGAATGAAGGAAACTTAAGCAGAAACCAGTAATTAATATCTTCTGCAATTTCCTCAAGTGTTTGGTTTAGAAGGGTATGTTTCTAGCCATTCGAAAGAATTGAAACTATGACTCATCAATTAAATGCTTTCATTCATCAGTAACTACCATAGCTCTGAATCTAATGAGGCCTAAAGCTTGCCAAATATTACTTACACATTAAAAAATGACTAAAGTATGGACCCTTAAAAGAAAGACTGAATCAAATATTTCAGATTACCACATAAATTTGGCCTTAAAGTCATCGCATCTCTTCTCCAACTTGGCCCAAAAGTCATTCCATATTTATGCAATGGAGTGTACTCCATCCACATTTAAAAGCAAAATAAAATCTTAATTTAATAGTCTAAAACAAAGACAAATATGTCAATTAATTTTACTCTGTTTAATACTATTATTATTGAATTACTATACTTTCAAATTTGAGATTTACTCATATCATTTTCCTCCCCGAACTCGTTACTGTTAGCGCATAAGAAGAAGAGAGTAAGAAGAAGCTAGGTTTATAGGGTTTTTTATTATTGGAATTTAAGAGAATAAGAAGAAGAGAGTAAGAAGAATGAGATACAAGCTAGGTTTTTAGGGTTTTTGATTATTGGAATTTAAGAGAATAAGAAGAAGAGAGAATGAGAAGATTGGAATTATGTAAATTGTGAATTCATTAGATTGTAAATTACACCTAACTACCTTATGCTAAAATCTAGCAAAAACGGTAACAAACTAATAACCAACTATTACCAACTTGGTCACAATGTGTTTTAACCAAACAAGCCTTGATTAAAACACTGATCAACTATACTAACTTGAATTAAAACCAACATCCTCCCTTAATTCAAGTTTCCGCTCTCACCATACCAGTCAAGCTTCTTTGATGAACCTGTCAACCTTCAATGGTTTAGTGAACACATCAGCAAGTTGTAAATCAGTAGAACAATGGACAATCTTCAGTGCTTCCTTGTTTACGTGTTCTCTAAGAAAATGGAATTTGGCTTCAATGTGTTTGCTCCTTCCATGCAAAACTGGGTTTTTAGCTAAGTTTATAGATGACTTATTGTCTATAAACAAAGCTATAGGTCTGCTAACTTCAATTTCCATCTCCTTAAGTATAGGTTCAAGCCAAACTGCTTGACAAGCTGCCAGACAACCTGCAACGTACTTAGATTCACATGTTGACAATGCTACCATTGGTTGCTTCTTAGCACACCAAGAGATTGGAGCATTCATAAATTTGAATAGGTAACCTGAGGTGCTCTTTCTATCTTGCTTATCCCCACACTAATCTGCATCAGAATAAGCTATTAACTCCATAGAATCTTCAGTCAGACATTTAGGAAACAGTATACCATACTCTAGTGTTCCCTTGATGTATCTCATCACCCTTTTAGCTGCTAGCAAGTGAGAAGCGCTTCGTTCACTCATGAACTTGCTAATTATACCAACTACATAAGCAATATCAGGCCTTCTATTGCACAAATACCTCAGTGACACCGCAATCTGCTTAGACAATATAGAATCAACTAGCTCTTCATCTTCATTAATCACCAGTTTCAAATTGACCTCAGCTGGTGATGATGTGGGGTTGCAGCTTAACATATTGAACCTTTTAAGCATATAAGATGCATACTTCATTTGATGCATGACCAAACCTTCAGAAATCTCAGTGAATTCCATACCAAGAAAGTAAGTCAGCTTGCCTAAATCTGTCATCTCAAACTCTTTCATCATTTGGCCTCTGAATGCTTCTATCTCATTCACATTGCTACCAGTCACAATTAAATTATCAACATACAAGCAGATGAGCATCTGATTATCAGCATTTCCTTTCTTCACATACACACCATACTCAGACTTTCATTTCACAAATTCTTGTTGCACAAGAAAACTGTCAATCCTTTTATTCCATGCTCTTGGAGCTTGTTTCAAGCCATAGAGAGCCTTGTGTAATCTATACACCATACCTTCCTTCCCTTTGATTTTGAAGCCTAGAGGTTGTGTTACATATACAACTTCATCTAGTGGACCATTTAAGAAAGCTGGTTTAACATCTAAATGGTACACATGTCAGTTTCTTCCACAAGTTATAGCAACTATCAATCTCACTGTTTCTAGTCTAGCTACATGTGCATACATTTCAAAATAGTTGAGGCCAAATTTCTGCATAAATCCCCTTGCTACTAACCTTGCTTTGTGTTTTACTACTTCATCATTTAGATTCAGTTTCAATTTGAAAATCCATTTTACATCAATTGTTTTCTTGTTAGCTGGTAACTTGGTAAGCTCCCAAGTATTGTTTCTGATGATTGAATTAAGCTCCTTGAGCATAGCATTCTTCCATACCTTCTCAGTCATTACTATCTCATAGTTGATTGGTTCTAAATCAACTAATAATGCAAAATGGACAAATTCCCCTTCTTCGTTAATTTCATTATCAGGAGTACTTTCATGACCAGTTAATCTTGTGGAGACAAATCTCTGTCTTTGTGAAACTCTAGTACCTTGATTGTCTTCAGTAGGTATCTCATCTTGAGTATCAGCCTTTTATTTAACTTGTTCAACTTTTTATTCTTCAATCAATGCAGGAATAGTTAGATTAGAACTCCTCTCTTTCTCGCTCCAATCCCAAGCTTCTGATTCATAAACCTTAACATCTTTACTTATCACAATTGAGTGATTCAAAGGATGATAGAGTCTATATGCACCTATTTCATGATATCAAACCAGTATCATAGGTTCACTCTTGTCCCCCCAACTTTCATCTTTTTGCATCAGGGATATGCTTATAGCACTAGGAACCAGATACTCTCAAGTGTTTTATCGATTGCTTGCTTCCCAACCATACTTCTTCAGGAATCTGATCAAGCTTCTTAGTTGGACGTCCGTTTAAGATGTATGTTGCAATTCTTACAGCTTCTCCCCATAATGTGTTAGGAATATTCTTCAGTTTCAACATGCTTCTGGTCATATCAAGCAAGCATTTATTCCTTCTTTCATCCAAACAATTGTGTTGTAGACTATATGGAGCAGTTACTTTATGAATGATTCCATTATATTCACAAAATTTCTCAAACACCTTTGAAGTATACTCCCCACCTCCATCGGTTCTCAAAATCTTAATAGATTTACCACTTTGCTTTTCTACTAAGACTTTGATTTTCTGAAATATATTAAAAGCATCACTCTTTGCTTTGATTAGATGTAACCAAATTTTCTTGCTAAATTCATCTACAAAGCTGATGAAATACTTGTTTACCCCTGATGAAGGAACCTCCAAAGGGCGACACACATCTGAATATACTACATTCAATATCTCATTGGATCTATGTGTAGTGCTAGAATTGAATGTAGTTCTAGGTTGCTTACCAATCAAGCAATTATCACAGACTTTGTAAGGTATTTCAAATTTAGGTACTCCTAAAATCATATATTGATCAACCAATTGATTAAGACTCCTAAAATTGAGATGACCAAATCTATAGTGTCACAACCAACCATCTTCTTCTTTCACAATAGCAGATAGACCATTTAGTTCTACAACTTTCATATCAGTTTGAAAGGTTATATTCTTTACAAGGGGAGTTTTCAACAATAACCTTTGATTCTTATCAAACAGTTTCAGGGAGTTATCATATATGATTACTGAGTAGCCTTTCTAAACTAATTGACCAACACTTAACAAATTACAATGCATGCCAGGAACATGGAGTACATCCTCAATTATTTCTATCTTTCCATTCTTTCATTCAATAGCAATATTCCCCGTTCCTTCTGCAACTAGTGTTTTATGATCAGCCAATCTCACTTTTGTGTTCTTTCCAGGATCAACTTCCCCTAACCAATCCTTATTTCGAGTCATATGATTAGAACAACCAGTATCTAAGAACCATCTTTCTGAATTGCAGTTTTCATTACTAGTTGTTGTAACCATCAATAACAATGTGTCCGAATCTAAATCTTGAGCAATCTTAGCTTGTTCCTTATCATTCTCTGCTTGCTTTCCTTTACCAGACCAACATTCAGAAGCAAAGTGACCAAATATCTCACATTTAAAGCACTAAATCTTCTTCATATCAAAACATTTCTTCTTGTTCTGATAAGAACTTCCTTCCTTTGAAGATTCACCCTTTTTTTAACATTTGTTCTTGCCTTTAGACCAGTTTCCTCCCTTAGTGTTATTCTTCCGCTTCTTGAAGTTCTTTCTATCAGAATCATCCTTCTTCATAGTTTGAACTTGCAAGGCTTGTTGAATTGATCTTTCACTACTTCTCTTAGAAACCATCAATTCATGAGTTTCCAATGAACTTTCCAATTCTTCAATCTTCAAATTTTTCACATCCTTTGATTCCTGAGTTACAACCACTATAAAATCAAATCTTGATGATAGTGTTTTCATGATTTTCTCAACAATTTGTTGATCAGTAACTGCTTCCCCACAAGCCTTCATCTGATTCACAATATTGATTAGCTTGGAGATGTACTCAACAATCTTATGCTCATCCTCCATGTGCACCAATTCAAACTTCCTTCTCAATGACTGAAGCTTAATCTGCTTCACCTTATCATCACCTTCATGATACTTTGCAAGAATATCCCAAGCTTCCTTTGAACTTGTGGATTTTGAAATTCTTTCAAAGTTTCCTTCATCAAGACTCTGTTGAATCAGGAACAATGCCTTTCAATCCTTCTTCTTTAATTCTTTGTGTGCATTCCTATGAACATCAGTTGCATTCGCAGCTAAATCATTGTAACTATTTTCCACAATTTCCAACAAATCTTGTGGTCCAAACAGATTCTTCATCACTCCACAACATCTTTCCCAATTTCGTCCTTCAAGAATTGGAAGATGAGTGTTGAAACTACTGCTACCATTCATGGCTTCTCCTACAGTTTTTCTTCCGCCCTTAGATCGAAACCAAAGGCTATTGAGGCCAATTTGTTAGCGCAGCACAATGCTTGCGACACAAGCTACTTTTTTAGAGTTTTTTATTATTGGAAGTTAAGAGAATAAGAAGAAGAGAGAATGAGAAGATTAGAATTTCGTAAATTGTGAATTACACATACATGGAGTTTATATACATGGTTTTGTTTAGTAGCTTGAGAAACAAGTCATCTCTCAAAATCTAACTACCTTATGCTAAAATCTAGCAAAAACAGTAACAAACTAATAACCAACTATAACCTACTTGGTTACAATGTGTTTTAACCAAATAAGCCTTGATTAAAACACTAATCAACTATACTAACTTGAATTAAAACCAACAGTTACCTAATCTTTATACCAACGTGACAAAGTCCATCTATAGTCTTTCTTAATGGCTTCTTTTCCTTTCATTTCTTGTTTTCTTTTTAAGAATACACTCCTTACTTAAGAGGTATACCACATGAGTTAACCCAAGAAAGGTATCACAATCTTATCAACAAAATTGTATTATCTGTTAAATCCCTCATGTACTCTAAAAAGTTATTTTCACTGCCTTCGCAATTCCATGTGTGGTGTGTGTGTGTGTGTGTGTGTGTGTGTGTGTTATGTCCAAAGACAGGTGAGGCATCAAGATGGGTCTGAAGGACAGATACCCCCATTCTATGTCACCTACTCATAAAATATTATTAAAAAAGGGAAATATATACAAGAGGGGGCCAAACCTAAACTCTTCAAAATCAAGAAAAACGATTATGAGTAACAGGTACATCAATGCTCACCCTCTCTGTCTGTCCTTCTGCAAAGTCAGTCTCATGGCTAACTGTTGAATTTGCGTGCACCTCCCCATGATGATGAGGAGGAGGAACAACATGTGCCAGAGCCTCAAAAACTTTGGAGGATCCAATGGAGGAAGGATTATTCTTCGATTTCCAGCCTTGTGTGGACTGCTTCTGTGAGTGTTCTGTTTTTTCCAATTGTCCACTCAAGGAACTTTCTCTTGCTTGTCTAATTTTTTCGGGTGTAACCACTGGCAAGATGTTAAAATATGTTCTATACTTTTTCAATGCATGCAAAAGTTTGGTAACCCCTTGTATTCAATCTCCACTGGAAATGTATAACCTGCCTGTTCCACCATAATTTCATAAAAGATGTTGCGGGAAAGGTCCAAGTCCACCAAAAGCCTTGCATAATGACCAAACAACATGTTCTTCGTAGCATTATAAATTAACAAAGGAGTCTCGATAGCCCCTGCTATTTCATACAAAGTTCTCTCCATCCAATATTCATGTGGCAGTTACCACAATCGTATACATACCTGAGCATGCGTCTGTCGTTGAGTATGTGCATTAAAATCTTTCGTCCATTCAAATAGACGCAACACCCCCGACTTCAAATTGATCGTACGTAGAGCCCAAACTGCTCTCAAGTCATCATATGTAGCGAAAGAATGCTCATTGTAACCACGTCCAAGCGAAATCATACACCATTGTCCCACTGTTTTCCCCATGTTTCTTATTAAAATATGTTTCCAAACCTTTTTTTTTTTCTAAATCAATTTTTAATTGAAGTTTTTATGCAATGAAATCAATTTCGAAAAAATCATACTATGATATGATCTATAGAAAGATGGCCCATACACAAGAACTAAAATAATAGAGACATCACTCAAAACATAAAATATTTTAAGTCCTAGACCTAGACAAGAGACTATTATAAACTCTAACTGGAACAATTGTCTTATTGTGTAGTTATAGACAGATTGCCATAGACTCTAGATCAAACGATTCTGATTGATCTACCGTACCACTTTATTGTTGTTTTAAGGAGTGTACATATGAAGCTAGTGACTTGAGAGATGACCCGATCTCTTGGGCCTTGATCAGTATGAACAGGTGTTCATACAACAAAATACAACATTTTCCCCACTCATGAACACATTGAGCCATATCCAATAATATATTATAATTGCTCTTTTTCCATCTATTTTTGCTCATTCCTATCAAAATAGTCGAGCATGAGTTAACTCACACATGTGTACTTTCAGCGTGAGTTAACTCACGTAAGGCGAGAATGAGCAAAAACAGATGAGAGAAGAGCAATACTCAATATATATATATATATATATAGCATGGAAAAATGTCAGGGACACACTCCTTTTAACACACTCTCACTTATTGGACCATATCATTTAATCTTTTCTACACATGACCTGATTACCAGTTACTCAAGTTCACTGCAATTTATTTTATTTATTTACTTTTATTTAATTAACTTTTAATTACTGGGTTTTGAAAGGTCACCGTCATCTACACAAAAGCTCTCTCTTTCCTTAACCCTTCCTCCATTGAAACGACCTTCATTCAGCCATGATTCATCCAAAAAAAATCAATGTCGAAAAATATAATTTGAAGAGATAATTGACACACTTGAACTTTTCAAATGCTAATTTCTTTACTGGAGGCGATGAATGCAAATATCATTTTATAAATTGACATCCAGAATTGTATGGAGGTGATAAATAACCCTAAACATATTCTTACATAGTTCAACTTCTTAATTTCTTTAATATTAAAAATCAATATTTAGTTTCAACAAAATTGAAGGGATCAACTTTCATGAGAGAGATCGAAGGAGGGTTAGGTTCTCGTCAAAGGGCTCGGGTTGCCGGAGAGTGGGGCACCTGGATTTCGAGTTTAGATGGTATGATCTTGCAGTCGGTGTTGAATATGAGAATGCTTATTTCATTGACGAGATTTGATCGTGGCTCAAATCTTTGCCCATTTCCTTTTGATTTCGGGTCTGAGATTTTTTCCTTGTTTATGTTATAGCCATTGATGGTATTGAAAATGTTGTTCAGATTCTTCTGTTTCACTTTGAATCTCAGATCCATGATAAACTGATGATGGTGGTGGTGGCAACGACTTGTTTGGTATTTCATGAAGAACAATTGCATAAAAAAAAATCTAAATGAACATTTAGACTGACAGGTTGAACCGGTACCAAGTTTGGGGTTTTAAAAATGTGATGACGTGGTGCAATGAAGGAGAGTATGTCAAAAGGGGTGTGTTAGGGAGTGTGTTCCTAACATTTCTTGCATAGCATATTCCTAAGAATACTTTTTCTTAACTATATATAAAAACTAGGGTCCTAAAAACTATAAAAGGTATGAAAAGGCCAAAAATAGGACATTCTTTAATAACCTTGTATAGTAATATAGCTAGTATAGATATTTTGCTAACATGCCTTAAGAAAAAAGAAAACAAAGAGGGGTATTTTGATAACGTGGTTTGTTTTGAGCCAAATGTTCCTCTTTCGTTGTAATTGTCACTACACACAAGCACACTTTTTCTCTGTCCCTACTCTCTTTGCTCATCTGTTTCCCTTTCTCTTTCCAAATATATCTTAACCAATCACAAAGCCTCCATCTTGACAACTAGCTCGCTCACACAAAACACACACACTCACAAACACTTGCCTGTTGCCTTATTCTTTCCTTCAAACACAACTATGCATCCCTATATATATAACTCACCTTACTCTTCATTCTCTTAAAACAAACTCTCTCCAATTCTCACTTTACCTCCCAAAACCATTTTCCACTCTATCCAACACATACATATGATTACTACCAACAACTCTTCCTATTCACACTCCATTTCCTCAAAAGATTTTTCTCCCTTCGACGCATCATCACCGGATTCTGAGGTGCGGCTAGCATCAAGCAACCCCAAGAAGAGAGCAGGGAGGAAGATATTTAAGGAAACTCGCCACCCGGTCTATAGAGGTGTGAGGAAGAGGAACTTAGATAAATGGGTTTGTGAAATGAGGGAGCCCAACACGAAGACTAGGATTTGGCTAGGAACTTTTCCAACAGCCGAGATGGCAGCCCGAGCCCACGATGTTGCTGCGATGGCATTGAGGGGACGCTACGCCTGTCTCAATTTCGCAGATTCGGTGTGGCGCCTTCCTATACCAGCAACCTCCAAGATAAAAGATATTCAAAAGGCGGCTGCTGAAGCTGCCGAAGCTTTTAGACCAGACAATACTTTAATTACTAACAATATTGACACTATCGTAGATGTGGTCGCAACAAAGGAGCTGAATATGTTTTGCGTCGAAGTAGATGAAGAGGAGGAAGTGTTGAATATGCCAGAGTTGTGGAGGAACATGGCGCTATTGTCCCCTACACATAGCTTTGAGTATCATGATCAGTATGACGATATTCATGTACAAGACTTTCAAGATGATGAGGTATCACTATGGAACTTTTAAATTTAATGTCTTTGGTTTACTTTTATTTTTGGATTGTAGAATAGGAAATGTCTATACTACAACCTTTTTAATTGGTAGCATAAATTCTGCATATACATAGGTTGAAATTAAAAAGGAATTTCTTTTTATAGCTTTTTATGTGAATTATTAAATCACTAATCAAGCATATAGTGCATCTCATGACTTTTATTACATATGAAAGAAGAATATTATTTTGCAAATATAATCTATTAACTTGGAATTTCAGCTTTTGACATAAAACATATATATTTATTGCTATTGTTTAGCTAACACTAAGTT
>Ga0228710_1004909_pt1 | contig 20992 bp, 10 predicted proteins | sample MedpolnodulmetaG_FD_177995 | JGI IMG/M metagenome (GOLD analysis project Ga0228710, IMG submission 177995) | Root nodule microbial communities from Medicago polymorpha collected in Santa Monica, California, United States - pink nodules | ecosystem: Host-associated > Plants > Roots > Nodule... | reverse complement strand
CTCAGAACCTGAACTACTTCAGACTCTGAACCTGAGGACAGTTATCTAAAACGTAAAAGAAGAAGTTTCCAAAAACACAATTCAACCCCCCCCCCCCCTTCTTGTGGTTTTTCTCACTTTCAGACTTGTTTGACAAAGTACACTTTTGATCTGACATACTTTGACGGTATTTTTATACTAATATATAAAGATAAATAATATTATATAAGATGTTGAATTCGTCTAGATGAATATTTTCAAAATATTATATTTTCATAATTTTTTTAAATAGATAATTAAAGATATTAAAGATAAAAGACATGCATTGATATGCGTGTCAGAATCAACTAGGTCATCTAACAAGGGACGGAAGGAGCATTAAATGAATGGTGAAAATATTAATAGTAAATATTGAGTATTAATTTTTTGAAACTCCATTATCATATTTTTGTTATTGTACCAACATACTTAAAATTTTAACGGTGATACTTTTGCATACCTATAATTTGTAAAATAAAATAAAATTATAACCCTTTTACACTTTCTTTTCTTCTTTTTCATTTATATTTTCATAATTAAGTGGTTTGGTAATACATTGAAATGTATGGTTGAAGTGACGAGATTGTCAACTTCACAACCATCAAAATTTTGGCAAAAAAATCATATTCTAGAGGTCCAGTAAAATTATGGTGTCATTGTATTCTTGCCAAACTAACGACTCATCTAAATATAAATTTAGACGTGAAAGTTTAGCCTAATTCATAGATGTAATTTTTTTTAACTTCTACATTTGGTATTAGTTATAGTAGTTTTTTTAGGGTTAAATATGTTTTTAGTCCTTACATTTTGCGTCATTTTGAAGAATAATCCTTACATTTCATTAAATATTTTTAAAATCCTCACATTTTATCCCCGTTATTAAAATTAGTTTCTGTTGTTAATTCTCTGACAGTTAGTGGGTCCCAATTATTTTAGGGTTAAATATGGTTTTGGTCCCTGCATTTTGCGTGACTTCGAATAATATTCCTTATTATTTTAGGGATTTTAAAAACATTTATTGAAATGTAAGAACTATTTTTCAAAGTCACACAAAATGTAGGGACCAAAAACATATTTAACCTTGAAATAACTAGGACCCATTAACTGCCACATCAACATTCTGTTAGAGAATTAACAGCAGGAACTAATTTTGATAACGGAGATAAAATGTGAGAATTTTAAAAACATTTAATGAAATGTAGGACTATTCTTCAAAGGGGCGCAAAATATAAGGACTAAAAACATATTTAACCCTTTTTTATAAACAAAATTCAATCATATTAATTACATATCTAACTAATATGGATGAGGGAGGGACTTCAGCTTAGCTCCAGTATTAGCGCAACTTTAGGTTTCTTGTTGTGCAAGCAAAGTGAAATTAGGGTTTCTATGGAGAAGATGAAGATGGTTATGGTGGTTAGAGTTTGTTGGAGAGAGAGAAGAGTATATTGAAAATTGTATTCACACTTAGTATGATTGAGTTACAAACAATTATATATATACAATGACTTAGAGAGTAAGTCTCTTGTAACTAACTAATCAAGCTTATCCAAAAGTAACAAACTAAATTCTTAAGTGTTTGTTAATCATGATTATGGATTAAAACACACAAACTAATACACCTCTCTTAATCCATAATCCTAACATTCTACGAGACCTAACTTGTCCCTCAAGCAAGTGAACCTGTCAATCTTCAAAGCTTTGTGAAGCCATCTGCTAGTTGAGCTTCAGTAGGACAATATTCCACTTAAATCATTCCTTTTGTGACTTGTTCTCTAATGAAGTGAAATCTGGTTTCTATATGCTTGCTCTTGCCATGTGCAATTGGATTCTTGGCCAACTTTATAGCTGATTTGTTGTCAATATTCAGCTTCAGTGGTTTCTTCACTTCACATTTAAGTTCCTTCATCACATTGTCAAGCCAAATTGCTTGACACGTTGCAAATGTGCTTGCAATGTACTCAGCTTCACATGAAGATAGAGCAGTAACTGGTTGCTTCTTAGTGCACCATGAGATTGCAGCACCATTGAACTTGAATAGGTAGCTAGAAGTGCTTCTCCTATCCATTCTATCTCCACACCAGTCTGAATCAGAGTATCCCTCTAGTTCAGCTTCTCCTTCTTTGTTAGCAGTTAGAAATAACAGGCCAAACTTCAGGGTACCTTTCACATACCTCAATATCCTTTTAGCTGCAGTGAGATGAAACTTTCTTGGATCATTTATGAATCTACTGATGATACTTACTGCAAAGCATATATCAGGCCTGCTGTTGCATAAGTACCTCAGTTATCCCACTATCTGTTTGAATTCAATAGATTCTACCTTTTCTTCATTACTGCATTCATCTAGTTTGGCATTTGTTTCAGATGGAGTTGATGCACTATTGCAATCACTATGCATTGCTGGTTTTGAACTCTAATCCAAGGAAATATGATAGTCTTCCCAAATCAGTCATTTCAAACTCACTTTTCATAGTGTGTTTGAACTTCTCAATCTCACTTTGATTACTTCCAGTTACCAATAAGTCATCTACATATAAGCCGATTATAGTGATGTCTTCATCATTCAGTTTCTGAACATATATTCCATATTCTGCTTTGCATTTTCTGAATCCAATTTGAAGTAGGAACTAATCAATCCTCTTATTTCATGCTCTAGGTGCTTGTTTCAAGCCATAAAGTGCTTTGTGTAACTTGTACACCATATGTTCCTTCCCACTTACTTCAAATCCTGGTGGTTGTGTAACATACACATCTTCTTCTAGTGGTCCATTCAGAAATGCAGACTTCACATCTAAATGTGATAGTGACCAGTTTTTGCTGCTTGCAAGTACCACTTTCAATCTTATGGTCTCTAATCTAGCTACTGGAGCAAATAACTCATTAAAGTCAACACCATATCTCTGTAGAAACCTCTAGAAACCAATCTGGCTTTGTGTTTAGAGACTAACCCATCAGGATTCGATTTTACCTTGAAAATCCATTTAACATCAATGGTTTTCTTCTTATCAGGTAACTCAACAAGTTTCTAGGTGTTATTCTTCTCAATGGCCTTGATTTCTTCAATCATAGCTTTCTTTCATACTTTAGTTTGAATTGCTTCTTTGTAGTTTAGAGGTTCTGCATCAGCTAGTAATGCAAAATGAATGAGTTCACCTTCATCATTTATTGCACTATCAGGCAACATCTCAGAATCTTCCAATCTATTTGGAGCATGCCTGTTTCTTTGTGGCCTCATAACTGGTTAAGTGAATTGTTCATCATCAGTTTCAACTGCAGTCTCTATGTCATTCTGAATTACCTCCATATCTTCATCACATGCTTCAATTTGATCCAATTCAGTGAAGATATGTGAGTTCACATTCTTTATTTCAGTGTTAGTCTCCCATTTCCATGCTTCATGCTCATCTACTATCACATCCATGCTAATATGAACTTTCTTACTTATTGGATCATACAGTTTGTATGCTTCAGTTTAGTGATAACCTAGTAAAATCATTTTCTCACTTTTATCATCTAACTTGCTTCTTTTTGCATCTGGAATGTGTTTATAGCAAATTGAACCAAACACCTTCAAGTGTTTGACACTTGGTTTTCTTCGACACCAAGCTTCCTTTGGCACTTTGTTCTTTAGCTTCTTAGTGGGACATTTGTTCAAAATGTAAGTAGCTGTACTGACTACTTCTCCCCAAAACATATGAGGCATATTCTTCTGCTTTAACATACTTCTGGCCATGTCAAAGATTGTTCTGTTCCTTCTTTCTGATAGACCATTATGTTGAGGAGTATAAGGTGATGTGACTTCATGAGATATACCTTCATTGCTGCAGAATTCTTCAAAACACTTAGAGGTATATTCTCCACCACCATCAGTTCTTAAGATCTTAATTGATTTTTCACTTTCCTTCTCAACTAAAATCTTAAACTTCTTGAATACTTCTAAAGCTTCACTCTTTAGCTTTATAGTATACAACCATAGCATCCTCGTATGCTCATCTACAAAGGTGATAAAGTACTTGCTTCCACCTATTGTAGGTAGCTCAAATGGACCACAAATATCAGAATGTATGACCTCTAATGCAGTTTTTGACCTCTTAGGCTTCTCAGACACAAAAGAGATCCTACTTTGTTTACCCTTCAAACATGTTTCACAAGTTTTCTTATTTGCATCTAAAACTGGTAATCCATATACTAAATTCTTAGTGCTCAAATATGATAAGCTCCTAAAATTTAGATGACCATACCTCATGTGCCATAACCAGTTTGAATCTTCATCAGTAGCAGTTGACATACACACATCTCTAGCATTTTGAATGCTGCACAAGAAAGTTCTACTCTTTGTTAATTTTGACTTCAGTACCAGATTCTCTTGTTTGTCATATAGATTCAGGATGTTGCCTTGCATAGTGACTGAAAACCCCTTCTTAATCAATTGTCCAATACTTAATAGATTGCATTTCATTCGTGGAACAAGCAACACCTTCTCTATCAGTGCATTTCTTCCATCTTTCATTTTTATAGCAATATCACCAATACCTTCTGACACAAGATTTCTGTTATCTGCAAGCCTAACATTTGTTTTTCTTGATGAATCAAAATTAATCAGCCATTCTCTATGACCAGTCATGTGATTTGAACATCCTGAATCAAGGTACCAATCTTCACACAGTGGATTTCCTTCACATGTAGTAGCCATCAACAAAACTACTTCAGGATCTGAACTATCATGTGCTATGTTTGCCTTCTCTTCGTTCTTCTAGTTCCTTTTTCCATCTTTCCTGTGCCAACACTTTTCAGCATAGTGCCCGAACTTCTCACAATTGTAACATTGAACCTTTCTCTTGTCAAAATCTTTCTTCGTGTTCTGATTGTTACCAAAACCCGCACTAGACTTTGAATTTTCACCCTTTTCATCAAGCTTACCCCAATTTCCCTTCTTGAACTTTCCTTTCCCTCTCTGCTTTGAATTCTTGTCATATCCATCCTTCTTGATGGTTTGAGCTTGCAAGGCTTGTTGAGAACTTCTTTCTGAACTTCTTTCAATCACTAACATCTCATGAGCTTCAAGTGATGATTGAAGTTCCTCAATCTTCAGAGTTTTTACATCTTTGGACTCTTGTATAGAAACTACTATGAAATCAAATTTAGATGTGAGAGATCTCATTATCTTACCCACAACTTGTTGATCTAATACTTCTTCTCCACATGCCTTCATCTGATTCACTACAAATTGCAATTTGGAGATGTAATCACTGATCCTTTGATCATCCTCCATCAACATCAACTCATATTTCCTCCTTAATGACTGAAGCTTCACTTGCTTCACATTATCATTGCCTTCATAGTATTTTGCCAAGATATCCCATGCTTCTTTAGATCTTGTTATCTTTAAGATCTTCTCAAAGTGTTTAGAATCTACGTTTTGTTGAATGTAGAAAAAAGCTTTGCAATCTTTCTTCTTCTGCTCTTTGAATGCAGCTCTTTGAACATCTGTTGCATTTGCAGCAAGATCTTCATATCCATTCTCCACCAATTCAAGAAAATCTTGCGCATCAAACAACGACTTCATTAGTGCACCCCACCTTTCCCAATTCTTCCCATCAAGAACCAGTATATTTGTACCAAAACCTCCATTATTGGTCATGATTGTTTCGCACGAAACCTATGAATATTCACACTTCACTCGTGTTTCCCTGAAAAACCAAGGCTCTTGATGCCAATTATTAGCGCAACTTTAGGTTTCTTGTTGTGCAAGCAAAGTGAAATTAGGGTTTCTATGGAGAAGATGAAGATGGTTATGGTGGTTAGAGTTTGTTGGAGAGAGAGAAGAGTATATTAAAAATTGTATTCACACTTACTATGATTGAGTTACAAGCATTATATATATACAATGACTTAGAGAGTAAGTCTCTTGTAACTAACGAATCAAGCTTATCCAAAAGTAACAAACTAAATTTTTAAATGTTTATTAATCATGATTATGGATTAAAACACACAAACTAATAATATCTACTACCTTTCCTATATTTTCTTCCCATTAAGGAAAGAGTGGCTGGTAAAAAAATGATTATAATCTCTCTTCTAACCAATAATTCTCTCTCATCAAAATAATTTATTTTAATCATTCCATCATCACTCTCTTTCCTCTAAAATACACTAAAGTCACCCAACACAAAGTCACTGAAGTCCCACCCGTTTCCACGGGTAGCACTTGGGTGCCTTTGGCTTCGGTGCCTTTGTCTCTATCTCTCTCCTAACCAATAATTCTCTCTCATCAAAATAATTTATTTTAATCATTCCATCATCATTCTCTTTCCTCTAAAATACACTAAATTCACCAAAGTCATCTAACACAAAGTCACTGAAATTCCACCCTTGTTTCCACTGCGTGGCCCCAGGTGTGATGATTGACAGTATGACATGGTGTGCTGGAACAAAGAGGCTGCTTGACATGAACGGTCATTTAAAGTAAAAGGCCCAATTTCATAAGGACTGTGGGCCATATTGACCTCAATTCATGGGTCCAGATATAGTAAATGACCATAGTCCATTTTAAAAAGTCATCAATGTCTGCATTTGTCTCTTAGTTCAGCACTTTAATTTCTAGTACTATACATTTTTTTGTTTTGTTTTTTGAACAAACAAAAATGATATATTCTAGTACTATATTAAATTTTGAGAAGAAAGAAATAAAGGAGAAAATATAAAAAATGCCATGCTATGAGGATTTTCTTTTTGTCAATATTTTGGGTGGGTTAGTTTCTGTTAGTTGAACCATAATCTTATTTATTATGCAAAAAGTATAAGAATCATCTAGATGTTTAGACTTTTCGTGTTTGTTGTCTAATGTGAACTTGATAAAGCTGTGTAGATGTGTATATTAGGTTCTATATTTCTTAGAATAATTAAAATAATGTGAAAAGAAGTTGGATGGTAAGTAATTTTAGTGGGTCCTAGGAGGAGACCCCATTTAGGTACTCTTTCATGTCTGTTTATGGTATAGAATTGTATAAAACGAAATCTTGGCACAATTCATCCTAGCTGAGAAATTGCTCAATCTATGAAAATAAAGGTACAATTTTGATCAGGGCAAAGTGTACAATTACAATCAAACTTGCATAAGACTCATATTTGCTTTGGTAAAAAAAAAAGGACTCATACGTACTGCTGAAGAGTAGAAGAATGGTCTCCTTAAAGAGAGAAATTGACATTTGAATTCCTTTCATAAGTTCATTGTTGGGAACCTTTATGACAAGATATATTACACTTTTTTTCTTTTCTTTTTTGTATTCCTCAAATCTCTTTTTGATTGCGTACATAAACACATACACTTAGTTACACATTTGGTAAAGTTAAAATTGATCATAGAGCTGTAGCATGTTTGCTTGTTCTCAAATATAATTGATTTTATTTCCAAAATTAATTATAGAATGAAGCTATAATCAATGTTTTAAAAACAAGACCGGAATTATTTCCAACTGGTCAAACCGATAACCAGACCTGCATCCGGTCCGGTAAGCACATCAGATCGGCCGTGCAATCAACCCAGATGACGTCATTGAACCGGTGAAAACTAGCTAAAACCAGCTAACCCGTTTGGATTAAAAAGTTGCAGCTATAATTTGGAATTTTTATTCTAGAATGAATTTTTAGACCTAAATTTATCTCACTTTTAGCCATAATCAATCTCACCTAAACAATTTATTCAAAATCAACTTATGTGCACTAATGTATGTATGGTTTCAAAGAAAGGGAAATGATATAATGTAGCCAGGCAGCCATTTTACCATTGAAATGTTTGTCAGCTAAATTATTGTAACTGCTATGACAATAATATAAGTACAAGCAAACAACCATGTTCTGTTACAGTTAGTATTGTCTCGTGCAATAGCAGCTTTGGTTTGGGTTGCTTCATCAAGAGACTAGAGAATGAAGGGGGTACTTGAATTGAACAAGTACTCATACTTAAAGTGACCTAATAGCATCATGTGACAGCCAACTTTAGATATATACATCTTTCTCTGACCATTTCCACACTATGGCTGCCCTTTCCTTTCATCTATAGTTTCATGTTGTGTATAAGTTATTTCATGTTGTGTATAAGTTAATTTAATGTGAACCACAAAATTTTGACAATTGGATCCATGATACCGATTATTTGTGACGAAAATATATATTAAAAAAAACAAAAATTTAATGTTTTTTGTTATGAGCTTGCTTATAATCTTGTACTTATAGTTTTGTTCTATAATCCGTCCTTATTAATAGAGACAAATACGACATCTTTTAGCTGATGCAAGTACTCGAGTTTAGCATGCGGGAAGGAGGGATAGGGATGTTGTGGAGATTTGACTTTATAATTACTACATGAAAAACGACAGGGAACACTTTTTATTTAGCATTCTCTTTTTATTTCTCACCACTTTATGTGGGATTCATTTTTAATTTGTGGTATCCACATTGATTTCATCGAATAAAAGAGTGAGGGTTAGAGAATGTTAGAAAGAGAGTGTCCATAACACTTTTTTTCCTACATATATTTTTGAGGTCTAGTTGACGTATCACTGATGAATTGGTTTAAGTGGTAAGAAATTTTGGCCGTTTAAAAAAGTGGTCAAGATCCTTTAGAAAAAAAGTGGTCAAGAATTCGATTGCAAACTTAAAGTTTCTAAATAAAGATTAATCTTTGCTAAATGATAGTGAAAATTTTGTAATTAAAACATGATAAAAAAAAGTAACTCATTTTTTATCTTTAAGGGTTAAATATGTTTTTGGTCCTTAAAAATATACAAACTTTTCGTTTTAGTCCCTCTAAAATTTTCCTTCAACTTTTAGTCTCTATAATTTTCAATCACTACTTTTAGTCCTATTTTTAAGTAAATTTTTGTATTTTTTAATGAAATTGTGCATAAATGCGTAGAATATTGTAAAAATCTCTCCAAATTTTTTTTTTTAACAAAACATAAATTAAATATGAATTTTTAACCACAAAAAATATTAAAATTCATATTTAATTTAAGTTTTGTTAAAAAATCTAAACTTTTTTTGGGAGAGATTCTAATAATATTATAAATTTTTCTGCAAAATTTTATTCAAAAATATGAATTCTACATATGAGAATATTTTAAAGGAGTGATCAAAAGTAAAGATGAAAAATTTTTTGGGGACTAAAAGTTGAAGAATTTTTTTAGAGGGACTAAAACGAAAAGTTGACATATTTATATGGATTAAAAACATATTTAACCCCATAGTTAACTACTTTTTATTTTATTTTAAAGAATATCGTTAACTACTTGTTGGTACATTTAGTAAACAAAAACACCATTCTCTTCAATGAAAAAATAGCTAACTTAAAGAACATAATTGGGAGTATTAATATATTATCTTGGATATGGTTCATTATTGTGAGGACAGAAGCAAAAATTATATATTTTTTTCATCGATTGAATTGCTCTTTATCTTGTCTTAAGTGTGAGTATAGTAATAAGTTTTGAGAATGAGTATTATATGTACTCTTATAAATAAACTTTTGTTTATAAAAGGAAAAAATAACACAACATTGATCAAGCTCAAGCCTCGATGGTTTGCAAAATTACGTGTATTTGTTGAGAGAATACGTGCATGCGTGTATATAAGTTGATGCGCCAAAATATGTAATTTTGAATAAAAGTAAATAAAAAGTAGATTTAATCACTCGTGTTATTTTATTTTTCAAGACAATCATCATTATTTACATGGACTTGTTAATGTAATTATTAAAAGAAAATAATCACTTGATCACGAGGGTGGACACCACAAAAATGTTAGATTTTCCTTCTCACCACTCAGCTCTGTCCATTGCAAGCTGGAATGTTACGTGTACCATATGCATATAGGAACATCTATCTAGTTTAATAAATAATCTTTTTTATCGTTCCCTACATCGTTGCCCTATTAATCGATAACATGTGAAAGTTGTATTCAAAAAACTTAGTTTGAATTTGAATCACATGGAGTTGCTCACTACCCTACTCTGTCTTGGTAACGTGATTTCATGCTTTGAACCACATGCATCACTACATATATGAACTTCGTTTCTGCCCCTACAAGTAATCATTACCACTTTACATTACATTAATTTAATTTTATAAACATGCACATAACTGAACACAATATATTTCAAACATACTTAAAACTTTATTTTATTTATTTTTTGCGATAATAGTTAAAGATAGTGTACAAGCAATAATTAATAATACTTTAAACTTTGAAAACAATAAATAAAAATGAATAGAATATTTTAAAAAGAATGACATTTATAAAAACAAAAATAATGTTAAATTTCATCTTTTTTCCCTTTATTAATTTATTTTTGGTTTTATAACTAATTTTTTGTTATATTTAGATCTCATAATTATACTTTGGTTAGTCAAAATAGTCCCTTTTGTGCCACTAAAAAGAAACTTAGTCCTATTTGTTAATTTTTAACTACAAATATCTAAGGGAGACCGACATATTTAAAACTACTCTCACAAGAAAACATATTTAATTTGTTAATTTTATTTGAATTAATATTCATATTGTTCTAACTTTTAACAATTTTATTTATTTTTAAATAATCTAATTTCAATAAATAAATTATTCATATTTTTAAATTAATATCAAATTCTGTTTTTGTTTATTTTTTATTTACATATCTATATCTTTTTTTAGATATCAATTTTTATATAGACAAATCGTTAATTTATTTTCTTATCTTATCGTATTGTTCGTAACTCATCTGATATTCAAGATAAGACTTATAAGTAGAGAGACAAGATAAAATCAAATGTCTTAGATCAATCTTATGGTGTTGGTTTGAAATTTTGAAATATACTCTTTTAAATGTTTCATAGTTCTCTTTGATTCCAACTTATATGAGTTAATTCGGTTTTTTAAAAAAGCTCACTATATCTTAATATCTCATCAAACATTATATCAAAACAAGATATGATACAACTATCATACGATCATATCATGTACTCATTTCGATATCAAAATAAGCAATATTTTATTTTTAAATTCATTGTCTAACTGATGTATTTGATGTTAACCTAGGTTAGATAAAGTATGTTATCATGTCGACGAGTGCATACATCCTCTTATCATGTGAAGATAATGACCTACAGAGAAGGGAGGATGTTTCCACCATGTAAAGGATGTTTCTTAATCAATGGATGTAGAAACGTTAAATTTCTTCGTTAAACATCACGAAATCATGACACGTGTCAGTCATTTTCGTGATGTCACCCATAAGATTCCACTTTTACAGAACCCACGTGAGTCCAAAACGCAATAGTCACGTGACGAATGCTGAGTTAGGACCCCATCCAATCAGTATGTGCCACGTTGCATGTTGCTAGATCCATGTCACGTGCCTTCGACCGACTATTCAGCAAAGTACTAATTTTCAAATAATTCTCCTTCAATTATAGTAAATAATTAAATAAATAAATCAACCTCGTTAACGTTAAAACATGATATGTAAAATCTTGGTACTAGTTCCAAAATGCTCAGAAGATTCATAACACAGTTTAGAAAGTTGATCATTGTTTATCTTATTTTTGTGTGGGATTTAAGTGGTTGATCTAAATGCACCATTAATCCTAGACTAACATAGGACTATATATATACTCCACACTAAATAAATCATTTAGGTATTTAAATGGAAATATTCCTTTGTACTTACTTGATAAGGAAAATATCATTATTTCTCAACCAGATATGTTTTATTACCATTAATAATGATAAAGCAAAGTATCAGTGAAAGAATGAAGTTCCTATCTTCGTATGCTAAGCTTTGTAATAGGCAGTACCTTTATTTATCCTGGACCGGTTCAGCACATATGAATGTGACTACAAAATGCAAAAGAATATATAGGTAATGTACTATATGCTTAATGTATCAGTGGGACAATTGGTTTGTACTATCAGCAAGACTGAATTAATTAATATAATTAGTTAAGTGTAATATATAACAATTATACTTATCCTTGATAGTTCCGTCAAAAAATAATAATCATCCTAGATAAAGATTCTTTTCTATTTCTATGGCAACTCTGTTTTCATGCAGATGCACATGATTTGTCTTAATTGACTCAAAGTGATTCCCAACTTTCTGGTTTTGAAGTTAAGTATCTATCTCCCTACAAATATAACTTGTATGTACATGAAAATTTTCAAAAAGTTTTTTAGCATCAAATCATACGCATTTTATTATATAAATTCTTAAAATATTTCTACCATTCACGCATACAAAATTAAATTTAACTAGTATACATTGTAGAGTAATTTTTTTACATATAAACAAATCACAATCAATATACATTGTCGTAGTAATATTCAAAGTAAAAAGTTTTATATATAAACAAATCACAATCAATTATACATTGTCGTAGTAATGTTTTTGTACCGAGCATTGGGGTTTCCTAGTCCTCTCATTTTTGTATATTTTTCTCAAAAATGCTAACGAATGCGTGAAGTATTCTTTAAGACTCTTTAGTGGCAACATTTTATAAAAAATTATGTAAAGTTGCAGTAAAAATTAAAATATTTGATTTTTTTTATAAAATAATTTCTTATTTTAGAACTTTTATAGAGTGTTCAGCATATTTGTTGGCAAAACCTATTTTTCTATTACCTTCTTAATTTTAGCATTGAAGAACATAAAAGTCACCGCCAAGACATATGAAACTGGAGGAACCTTTCTAGCGTGGTCACTGTCCATCATCTCTTTTATCTTTATTCTTGAGCATATCTCAACTTTCTTATCTCAAAAATTCAAACAAAGGAAAACAAAATTCACGGATAATATTATGCATACATACATGATGTATCATTGTCAAGAATTAATACCAAGCCACGTTATGTTATTTACTCAAAAAGATAAAAGGTAATTTACTAAAAAAAAAAGCTAAAAGTTAAAAATATATAAAACTTAAGTTACATAACCTTTTTAAGTTTTTTGCAGGGCTCCATTAAACCAATCGCAACACATTCCATATAAAACTTATTGACATAGGCTTAATAAGAATATGCATTGATTTCATTAATGTCAAATTATAGTAAACTGAAACTGTAGTTTTTCTTATCACAACTATAATTTGGCAGCTAGGAGTATATAGTAGTGGAAAGTTAATGGTGAATTTGTCTAAAATTGGATTGGATGTTCTGCTGTAAGTATGTGTTGTCAAACGATCCAAAACATTTGATTATTGTTCAACTATTCCAAAATGTTTAGGGGGCCTCTTTATTGTGATATTTTCTTCTATTTTATTTAGAATATACGTTCATTTTGTTAATAAAATGAAACATTTTGAAGTGAGTAATTGTGAAATTCTAAATACAAGTATAACTCGTTTTTTTAACGTTTTATCTTTTTCAAGAAATGCATCGTCATAAGAGTCTCTTTTATTCTTTATTCTTGTTGACAAGTAAAAGTAACACAAATTTTAAGAAATAGAAAATGTTTTCATCGAGTTAAAAATTGTTTAACATTTTAACCATGAACTTTAAATGTAACTCATCAAATATTTAAACGAATTTTAACGTGTCAACTAATGTGCCTTCCTTAACCACACAATTTAGGCCATTAGATTCAAAGAACATCAATTGAAACATGAATTTCCTATGATCTAAACTATTTTAAACTAACACACTTATGCAATTTCAACGATTCAATATAAATCACACGATTCATCTGATTACTTGACTGAACAAGTCTAAATACAAATATTTAAAATACATATCTTTCGATCAAGATCAGACTGTCTAAATTCATGAAAAATATGACTGCATGGTATCAACAAACTCATTTTCACATCAATTGCATGGATGAGCACAAACCCATGTGAAGTGATGGAATAGTTTCCATTGCACATATTCTCCACGAGAGAAAAGCATGGCTCATGTTTATGGCCATGAAGATGGGAAGGGCATTAATGTCATAACACCAAACAGTTACTGAAGTATCAATAAATTAAGGAGAAGGACCCTACAAGGGACCATTTGGTAAATATATAAGTCTTATAAAACTGAGCGGTTAGAAAGTCTTCTTGCTTGTGTTGTATTCAACTTCCCTTACCTGCAAAGACAGACACAGAAAGAGAGAGAGTGTGTGTCTGTTAGAGAGAGAGAGAACACAACACAGCACAAACACAAACACAAAGCAAAGAACAAGTATAACGTGGCACATAGGAAAACAAAGAAAGAACCAAACGAGAAGTGAAAAGTAAAAAACAGAGCACAAAAACAGACTACTACTCTGTTTTCATTCCTTCTCTGCCAAAAACACACCAAATTTTCTTCTTTTCTGCACTTTCTGTTCACTGTGATTCTTCTGGAAGTGGGTTTCTTTGGTTTTGTTCTGGAAACCAAGTTTTGAACATGGTTTTTGGTTTCTAAGTTCCATGTAGAGGAAAATATTTTGATAAAAAAAAGTAATATATAAAGAAAAATAAAGCTATGACTTGGAAAAGTAGAGGAGAGGTTGTTCCTAGAAGCTTTATGTCACAGAAATGGATGATTTTCTTGTGTATTGGAAGCTTCTGTGCTGGAATGTTTTTCACCAACAGGTACATGAATTTTCTTTGCTGTTCTATTTTCTGTATTGTCCTTTTTTTATTTATTGATAATTGCTTTATTATGTGTTTTCCATGTTTTTCTAAGCTTAAAAATATATATTTTTTTAGTATATGTTTTCTGTTTTGAGATCTTCATAAGAGTATTCTATCACTGGTTTTCCATTGCTTAATTCATTTGAGTCATAGGTATTTTTGAATTTCCTCAAACTTTGTTTTTCTATGATTTTTTAATTTCTATGAATTTAGTTCCTTTAAATATTATATGATTTTAAAATTTTAAGTCTCCTTAATTTTCTCACCCTATCTTATGTTCCACCAATAAAAACTTGATTTTTCTATGATTTTCCAATTTTTATGAATTTAGTTCCTTTAAATATTATATGATTTTTAAATTTTAAGTCTCCTTAAATTTTCTTCCCCTATCTTATATTCCATCAGAAGAAATGAAATGGATCTGAAATGAATTGATTGGTAAAAATGATTCTAAGCCATCAACAATATTTTTGGTTTAAAATGAAAGTCTTCTATATGATTGACCCTCAATGTCAAGTCAATTCTATACTATTCTAACTAACACTGCCAACCTCATCTTAATATCTCTCAATTTTGTGATCATTTAATCACTGGTTGTTAAATTATATTTACTGATGTTTATTAAATAATCATCTAGTTTATTTATTTAAATAATACTTTTTGATATTTAAAAATTACTGCACATGCATATATATCATCTCACTCATCAATGGTGAAGAAGACCTCTGACACCTAATAATGAATTGGCACATCTAGTAGTTGCAACTGAAGCAATTACATATACTATTTACTAGTTGTTGAAATGTTGATAGATAGATGGATCTTTTATTTTTGGGATCTACCTAATTATTATAAAATAGTGATAGTCCAACTTATTTTTTAGGTCTTTTTTTAATGTTTTATTTAACATAGGATGGCCACATGAAAATCTTATATTAAAATTTTAATTTGAAGTATTTAATTAAACTTTGTTCTAAGATATCAACTAAAAATATTTAATTGTTCTAAGATTCTTATTTGGCAATTGCTTTGTTACCAACTTACCGTTGTACCTTTGTGAGAGAGTTATTGTGGTGTTTTTCTAACGAGAAATTTAAATGTGTGACAGGATGTGGACTATTCCTGAACCTAAAGGACTTGCAAGGACAACAGCAATGGAATCTGAACAATTAAATTTAGTTTCAGAGGGTTGTAATACAAGAATTGTAAGCACTGTTACATTTAATTCAATGTTTCATGTATCATATGAAATTTCTATATTATTAATTTTATGTTTGTTTTCTTTAGTTGCAAGAGAAGGAAGTGAAGCGCGACACGAAAAGCGTTTTCCAGACACAAAAAACCATACAGTGAGTTACATATAACATGATCTTATTTATCTTTTTTTATTTTATTTGAATATCAAATTAACATGTGTAATAATTGTGTTGTTGGATGTAGAAATTTGGACAAGACTATTTCAAATTTGGAAATGGAACTAGCTTCTGCTAAAGCAGCTCAAGAGTCTCTAAAAAGTGGTGCTCCTGTATCAGAAGATATGAAGATAAGTGAATCACCTGGTAGGAGAAGGTACCTAATGGTTATAGGAATCAACACTGCTTTTAGCAGCAGAAAAAGAAGAGACTCCGTTCGCGCCACTTGGATGCCACAAGGTTCATAATTCGATAATATTTTACGCATACATCCAATCATATATTACCCCATCTTACCATATCATATTATTACTTATCGAAAATTGTTTACGATGTGTGATAAGATCGTAAAATATGATTGAAGAACGATATGAAACATGTCTGTTCTATGTGAATGTATAGTTCTTAAACTGTTCTTCTATTCTACTTATTATATTTTTTTATGTACACTTTATAAATTATTGGCCATGATCTCTGATGTTGATTCTCTGATGATAACTTTGAAAACAGGTGAGAAAAGAAAGAAGTTAGAGGAAGAGAAGGGCATTATCATCCGCTTTGTAATTGGTCATGGGTAAGCCATCTCATCTCTATAGTTTCGACGATTTAAGTTCCTATAATTATCGCGAAGTTTTATTTTAGCCCCTGGACCTAAAATGTGAGTTCAAGATACTTATAAATTTATTTTTTTACTCCTTTCTCTAGTGCCACGACAGGTGGTATCCTAGATAGAGCTATTGAAGCAGAAGATAGTAAACACGGAGATTTCCTGAGACTGGTAATGATCACTTGAATAACATTTGAAAATATAGTATGATCACATTGATTTGAAGGAGGAAATAGAAGACAACAAGTTTTTAAATTTGTGTTTTGATTGTGCAGGATCATGTTGAAGGATACCTTGAATTATCAGCAAAGACAAAAACTTACTTTGCTACTGCTGTTAACTTGTGGGATGCTGACTTCTACATAAAAGTTGATGATGATGTTCATGTAAATATAGGTATCAAATGTTACTCAATCTTCAAGCTATTTTATATATAAGCTACAAGATGTTCTTATAAATATGCTGAAAACAGCTCACAGACATATCATAAGCCGTTTCTATAATCTCTTAGAAACAGTTTAAGAAGTACTTATGCCAAAAATGGTTTTATGTTGAATCATGTTATTTTTTTAATACAAGTTTGTCTTAGTATCCAATTCAATCTATTTTCAGCAACACTCGGAGAAACTCTAATTAGACATCGGTCAAAACCACGAGTATACATTGGATGCATGAAATCTGGACCGGTTCTTGCTCAAAAGTAAGAACTATTTACCTTTATCCATCTTTTTATTTAACAGAAGAGTTGTAAATTGAGAAATTTCACTTCTAGGTTCTTACATTACATGTCAAAATTCTTGCAGAGGAGTAAGGTACCATGAACCAGAATACTGGAAATTTGGTGAGACGGGAAACAAGTACTTTCGTCATGCGACAGGACAATTGTATGCTGTTTCAAAAGATCTTGCTACATATATTGCTACAAACAAGTAACCACTTTTTCCTCTTACTTATGAAGTAAAAAATATAATTGAAGTGAAATTAATGGACTTTGTCTATATATTTTAGGAATGTTCTTCACAAGTATGCGAATGAGGATGTTTCATTAGGCGCTTGGTTTATTGGTCTTGATGTGGAACACATAGATGATCGGAGACTATGCTGTGGTACAACAGGTGAAAACTTTTCCAATATTAAAAGATGATTGATTCATATATACAAATAAAATTTATATCCTATAAATCTTTATTTGTTTTATAAGCTATAATAATAATTTTAAATTCTTGAATTGGTCCTTGTTGCAGATTGTGAATGGAAGGCTCAAGCAGGCAATGCATGTGTTGCTTCATTTGATTGGACCTGCAGTGGAATTTGTAGGTCTGCTGAAAGAATTAAAGAAGTCCACAAAAAATGTGGAGAAGGTGAGAAAGCTTTGTGGAGTGCTTCTTTCTAGGAGAGGCAGCTTCAAGTTCTTCCTAACTCAGGAAGATTATAATTAAATGTAGCAATGAAATTAGGCTACAATAGTTTTTTTTCTTTTTATTTTCTATATGTTTTAGAAGTATAGAAAAATTTTCATTTTAATTACACGAGAGCAGGAGATAGAGATAAGAAGAGAGAAAAAAAGTAAGTAAAAGGTGTTGTCCCATGGACCCTTCTGCAATTTTAATAAAAGGAGATTGACCATGGTAGCTACTAGAATAGGAAGCATGGGATAGTCCCCTCAATCCATTCTTTTTTTATGCTTTGAAGGGCCATTTTATTACTATATGTTAATAGTTCCATGCCTATCAAGCTCCTAATAAATATTACTGATAATGACAAATATTTTTGTAAAGTAAGTAATAATTTCTCTTTTCCATATGTTTTTTTAGTTTTTGTGTTATTTGTTAAAATGACATATATTACGGAACAAGAGAGTATTATTTTTTTTGGTTACAAGAACAAGAGAGTGAGTATTTATAGATAGAATATTATTCGGTTGGTTATTGTGACCATTCCTTCCATTTAATTGAGTTTTTGTTAGGCAAAATTGCAATTATTTCTATATTTTCCACAAGAGAATACAATTCAGGACTTTTCAACCTACAAGGCTAGGTGAACTATATATATTTTTATTAATTATCCAATAAACTAAAAATAAAGTGGTGCAACATCACAAAGCAAAAGTGGTGCAACATCACAAAGCAATTGTCAACCCAAATGCCAATTTGATTGGAGCAATTTGCAGCCACCCTATAAAAATGGATTTAAATGGATCCTAAATGTCAATTCAAATGTAAAAAGCGAATGGAGGAAAAAAAAAATACATTTAAGGGTTTGGAGATTTTAGATTTAAATCCGGATATAGATGAAAAAATTAATCTTAAAATTTCAAATTCCACTATCAACATAGGCATAGTGGATAAGAAGAGTAATGTGTGTGTATCTACGTTTGGACACATTATTTAACACACGCTGAAAAAAAAATACATGTTTTTTACTAATATTTTTTTACGCGTGTGTCTAAATGATGTGCTCAAATGTGCCTACACAAATTTATTGGATATGAATAATTTTATATCGTCTTGAAGGAAAAGTCGGTGTTTCCTAAATTGACTGGACACTTTCTATGGTTATGCATGTTTTTTGTTAAGTCACTTGATCTTGCTTCATGAATCGGAGATAAGGTATTGAAAATTTGCAGTTGCAATTAATAAAGGAACAGTGGAAGTGTTATTGAAGTAGCAACTATCTAAGGAAATGAGACACACAAGAAAGACACAAAAATGGAATTAATTAATATTGCCGTTTTCATTGATTAATTGTTGTGGTACCACTTCAACTTCAATGCATCAAGTGGTTGAACAAGTGCCGAACCTAAATAACGCAATAAGGAGATTCCTCCACTACTCATGTTCCCCAAACATGAAAATATGCTGTTTTAGAAAGAAGATTAGGTCACCACCAACAAATAAAGAAAGAAGATTAGGAAAAGTGTAAATGCATGCAGTAAGTAATAATATAGCATGTTGGTATGAAATTTGAAATTTGAAATTTTAAGCCTGGGTTAATTTAATTTTTTAGATTTTGTTTGCGAGTTTAGAGAAAAAGGAGGGGGGATTTTGAAAAAAAAGAATGTGCAAGTAGAAGAAACAGAAGATATTGGAATATGATAGCCACGGGGAAGTTCATTTTTCATCATAATACAAAATTCTTATCATTTTTTGGACTTAAAAATTGTATTGAAGGAGGATTTTGGAGGGGTTGTAGAGAGTTTATATAAATTATTCAAATTTGATTTATGTTACAATATTTTTAAAATAAAAAATATATTAATCATAACTATTAATTTATCATGTAAAAAAAATACTCTTTTAAAAAATATAGTAAAAGATTTCTCCATTCTCTGTATTTTCCACTCTCTGAGCCTTCACTTTCCTTCTACTTCAAACTTTCAAACAAAACCTTAAATTCGTAATTTAGACATTTTCTCTTATGAATATAGTGTCACAATTGTAAGTTATATTTTTCTTTAGATGTAGTGTTAGGTTATTCAAGGTAATATAGATAAGTCTTTGATATTGATTTTGATGGATGTTTTTCAATTTAGTTTTACTTTTTTATTTACTGATTTATTAGTTATCCAAATCAACCATAACTATTAAGAATAAAACAAACCATAGTTGATTCAATTGAACCATAGTTTAGATCTCTCGTTGGATTGAACTATAAGGTTACGGTCGAATTTTTTGATTTTCGTTGTGACTTAACCTTAGTATTCTTCTCAGTGTTCTCATACGGACATAACTTATAAGTCAATGCAACAATATTAGTATAATGCACATGCGGTTGTTGAAAGGTGACAAATATTGGCAGTGAAAATATTACTATGTGACAATGACATTGGCAATGGTGGAAGGGGCAATGACAAAGGTTTCCTTCCCTGTGATGGTGATGATAATGACAACGAAGTTGTGAATAGTTATAGAAGGTGTTAGACGACAATACTAGTAAATGATGATAGATAGCGATACTATGTAAGGAGCCAAACTTATCTTGGTGAAATGGTAAAAAACGCATGCAGTAACAATTGAATTGAGTAAATAGTCACTTTAGTCCCTGACTCTGCACCTTGCTGTCACATAGATCCCTGACTTCGGATTAAATACAAAGAAGTCCCTGACTCTGCACTTCCGTTATCACTTCAGTCCCTGACGTTAAATAATTCTGTTAAATGTGTCACAAAGACTAAAGTGAAAGTAGAAAATTGTCGCTTTAGTCCCTGAACCAAAAATCAATATCCTCAACTTGAATCTAAAATCTCTAAATCCCTAAATCTCAAATCCTTAAATATCATCCCTAAATCCCTTGAATTGAAAATCTCAAATCCATAATTTATT
>Ga0228710_1004907_pt1 | contig 20994 bp, 12 predicted proteins | sample MedpolnodulmetaG_FD_177995 | JGI IMG/M metagenome (GOLD analysis project Ga0228710, IMG submission 177995) | Root nodule microbial communities from Medicago polymorpha collected in Santa Monica, California, United States - pink nodules | ecosystem: Host-associated > Plants > Roots > Nodule... | reverse complement strand
AAAAAAAAGAAGAAATTCTGATTCCTTTTGAAAAAATGCTTATTGATTTTAATTTATCTTTCATATTGTTGTGGTAAATTCTCCACCTTTGGTTCTCTTCATTTATCTCTTTCCTCTGTTTCAAATATCATAAAGTTTTGATTTTTCAAGTGAAATCTTCATAAAAGTTTTCTTTTTTCAACTTGGTTTTTTGTGATGAAGTGGGAAATGGAAATTCTTTCACCAAATTCACACCCTCATGCACCATTTGTTCAAAATTCCAACAATACCAACAATTGGTTTTTGGAAGATTGTAGCAATAGCATTAACAGGAGTACAAAATGGACTCCTGCAGAGAACAAATTGTTTGAAAATGCTCTTGCAGTTTATGATAAGGATACGCCGGATCGGTGGCATAAGGTAGCTGCAATGATCCCTGGAAAGAGTGTTGTTGATGTTATGAATCAGTATAAGGAATTGGAAGCTGATGTTTGTAATATAGAAGCTGGTTTGGTTCCAATTCCTGGTTATAGTACTACTGCTTCACCTTTTACCTTAGATTGGGTGAATTCTTCTGGTTATGATGGTTTTAGAGGAATTAGTGGAAAGAGAGGCTCTTCTGGTAGATCTCCTGATCAGGAAAGGAAGAAAGGTGTGCCATGGACTGAAGAAGAACACAAGTAAGATAATCACTTATATTCAATTATTGCTTATTGCTTAATGCTTTAGTTCAATTTGTGTATGTGTGTGACAATATGTGAAGATTTTACTGTTTGGTTATTTGAAATGTAAATCAGTTTTTTGAAACTGATATTAGTGCATGTTTGAAATCACAGTGAGTTTGATCGATGAAATCACGGTAACATGATTTTGTTGAATCCTTAAAAATGTAGCTTTTATCAAAATCACAGTGACAGTTGACAAAGCGTAATTCTGCCAAACTAACCATCAATCCTGACAGTTGACAAAGCGTAATTCTGCCAAACTAACCGTCAATCCAAACATGCATCTGACAAGATGTAATTTAAAGTTTATGTATGAACCTAGGAGTTGGTGAAGTGAAATCATGGTTATCTGTAGTTATTAAGAGTTAGGTATTTCCTAATGGTAGTTATTAGTTAAGTCAAAATTATTTCACAAAAAGTACAAATATGATATTTATTTAAGTTTTTTTGAGGGAATGATATTTATTTAAGTTGTTGAGGGGTTAATTAAACTTTTGATGATGATGATGAAAATAATTTGACAGGTTATTTCTATTGGGTCTGAAAAAGTATGGAAAAGGTGATTGGAGAAACATATCAAGGAACTTTGTGATCACTAGGACACCAACACAAGTAGCTAGCCATGCTCAGAAATATTTCATCAGACAACTTTCAGGAGGCAAAGACAAAAGAAGAGCTAGCATTCATGACATAACAACAGTTAATCTCACAGAAGTTTCTAGAACTTCTCCAACTTCAGAAGAAACCAAGAGATCCACTTCACCACATATGAACATGAGCAAGTATTCCACTGCTAACACCACTTCTGAGATGCATTTTCAGCCAGCTACTATGACAGCATTCAATCCATCACATGAACAAGTTTTCATGTCTCCTTATGGAGTTAATAATAACTCTTATGGATTTAAAATGCAAGGTCAAAATATGCATAGAAATCCTCTTCACGAGTCTTCTTATTTTGGACCTCAGACACAAAACATGGTTTTCCAAATGCAATCTTCTCAACAACACTATTCACATGCATGATGTTGTTGGTGATTGGTTGTATTGAGTTATTTATTATTATGGCTAGAACCAGTATCTTTTGTTTGGTTTTTACTTGTAGTAGTAGTAGTACAGTCTTTGTGCTTTTTACCAAGTTCTATGTGAATATCTTGCATTAGAATATTATAGTTAGTTAGTTACTTAGTTATTGCCTTCTTGGTATATGAACTTGATGGAAGCATTTGAAGGTATAGACTTTTTTTTTACTTTAACAACCTTAAACTTATGAAAGGTGAAAGCTGCAAGGAAAATATGTTCTGTTACTTCTGATATTGAAGGTAGTTAAGAATATTGAATTTGAAGCCAACTTATATAATAAGATGTTAACTGTTAACTTTATGGAAAAAAGAGGTACTTGTAGCAGCAAATGCATGTGTTTGTGTGTCGAGGATATTGTTACTGTTGCTAGACTTGTATTTATTTTATTTATAAAGGAAAATAGTAGAGTGTTAAGAGACTTAGAATTGAGAGATTCATAATCCAGCAGCAGCACAATGGCAATGGTTCTTTGAAGATAAGATTAAGATGCTCAAATATATGGTACAAAGTAAGATTCATTTGGATTATTTAACTACTTAAAATATTATAATAAATATAAGCATATGGTACAAAGTGTGATTCATGTGGGATTAGATAGGTAATATATTCTTAACAAAGACTTTGGTCATGCATATGATGGCAAGGACTGTTTATTGTACAGTTTACACTTTAGTAAGTCCAAAGAAAGCATCATAGTCTTTGTGATTCTATAAGTACGGATCCTACCTATATATTAAACATAAAATACATAATTTAAAATGTCTCACTATTCTTCATATTTTGGCTTAAATTGTTTATCCAATTTTTGGAGAAGGACGAAAGGAATTTGGATTATCTATAGTTGACTTTGTAGTTATCTTGATTTAATTATAGACGGTTAGATTAAGATGCATATTTTCTTTCTCTTAATCTAATGATCTATAACTGGTTGCACCATATAATCAATCGTAGAAAGGACAAAATCTACAACTGGTTGCACCATAAAATCAATTGTAGAAAGGATAAAAGGAATTTGAATTCTCTACGGTTGACTTTATAGTTATCTTGGTTTAATTAGGGACAGTTAGATTAAGATACATATTTTCTTTCTCTTAATTTAATAATCTACGACCGGTTGCACTATAAAATCAATTGTAGAAAGGACAAAAGAAATTTGAATTCTTTATGATGAACTTTTTAGTTATCTTGGTCTAATTATGCACCGTTAGATTAAGATAGATATTTTCTTTCTCTTAATCCAATAATATATAACCAGTTACACCATAAAATCAATTAAATCGTAGAGAACTCAATTCACAATCTAAGCATTTTATTTCATCAAGAGTATAAAGCATTTCTTAATAATTAATAAGATATGATAATAGATATGTGTAGTTGTAAGAGTGAGAATACTATTTACTTGTTAGAAAGATTAATTGAGCAAATTTTGATAATTAAATCCTAGCTATATGAATGACTCTTGATCACTTGTATATTTACTATAACTTAAGAAAATTACATAACTTTTTAAAAAATTACATGACTTTTAAGGTTTGTGTTAATTATGAATGTATTATTTACTTCAACAGTCAAGATTTACTCATTTGTAATTATGAGATTCTCTTTGAATAAAATAATTCATTGACCACATATTGCTAATGCAGTGGTATTGTGGCAACCTTCTAAGTTATCTCTAGATTAATAATATATAATACAAATTTTGCTGGTCATTTACCAATTATTCTGCACGATCAAACTTGTAAAGTGCATAGGATTCTAGAATATGTACTCACTGTCTCTAAGTCAGCCCAAGCAACCAAACAAGCCCTTACTATAGGTCCCCAATCAACGTCACTCAACATCCTACATATTAACCTTATGACTTAACAACAATTATAATACACTGTCATTATAAATATAAGTTTCTTTTTAATAAAATTGTTTTAAGATATAAAATAATTTTAATTAGGATTTTTCCATCATGTGCAAACTTGTATATAGTATAAGAGATAAAAAGAATGGTAAGCTTCTATCTTTTAATTATTAGACACATTTATTTTTTTCTCAAATATACTCATAACTATTATTTTTTGTTCTAAATAGCCAAACAAAAATTGATACTATTCAAAACAAAAAACATGCCAAAAATAAAGAATATATAAATCTCAACAAACAACAAAATAAATTTAAAAATACGTACCAACCCAATCATGCTACTGTACTCAACAAAAGCTATGACACAATTTGAATTAACTCAATTATAAACCCAAGTGTTTGACCTACTAGAAATTGTGCTAGTTAGTATCCAAAAACAAATGGGGTTTTTAAAAATATTCATACACAAAATAAATATAGTAAATATAACACATAATTTTCTTATTATCTGTAAAATTTGAAAAACTTTCTTATAGTAAGAGATAGAGAAAGATATAAGAGGTCCCTTTCATGATCTCATACACACAAAATTGCATAAGACAAGCTTAGAAGTTATACAACTTTTACCTTGGAAGGAGAATCTCTAAATAAATAAATTAATTGCATCATCATTAATTCACAATCTAGAACATGCAAAGCAGTGATAATTGAAATATGATGTGCATTTGATCATAGATGCAAATCCTCACTCATAAGCTTTATCTTTCTTCTTTGTAATAAGGATATTTTGACCATATCCATAAACCACTTTTCACATACATCACTTTAAGAATAGCATATGCCAAGACAAATTCCTTGTGCACATTTCCACTGTTTTTTTGGGACTAGTCTTAATTGTTTTCAAGTGGCTAACTGCGCATATATGCTTCAATTTGTGCAAAATGCAGAACTAATAACAACCATATAACGAGAATATGACATCAAAATATTATAGAAACCTTGGTCAGATACATAAATAATTTTATCTATATGTTACTCAACATGCATTTTTTCATTCATTGTAGTACTTTTTTTTTTGTTGTTGTTATATTTAATGTAGAATTTCTAGCTCACATTTGACAAACAACCACAATAATTTCACTTCATGAAATAAGTTAAAAGTTGAAAAGGCAGATATTTAAATAAAGTGACAACTAATTAATTTTGTCTGTTTGGTTTGTTGGCAAATGGCAACATAAATTTCGTTTTGAAATGCGAATGTTGGACTCATTAGTAAGGTGGTCCCGTGTGTAATTTTGTTTCAAAATACTAGCTCTCATTCCTCTCACAATATAATCAGAAATTGTTTTATTTTGTAGGTCGTATTTTACAAAATCCAAGGAAATATTAGTATTATTTTTTCTACTACCCTTAGTTATTTAATAGAATCTACTATACACGTGGTGAAATATTGACTTAAAATTAGGGTAGTTTAATCTATTTATAAATGATCTATAAATAAAGCTTTTCACTTCATTGTTTCACAACACCAAAAGATGATTTTTTTGAAAAACTTAGGGGTTAAGAGGTGAACGCTTTTGTGTAAGAAACTAGGGTTGAGAAACACATTTAGACACCTCAGTTAGAGAGATTTTATTAGAGGTGTGATTCAAGTTTTCCTTTCTTGTTCTCTTGTAGGTTGAGAGAAGGTACAACACATGGGTAGAAATTAAAATTTATTGTTGATAGGAATTTCCTGTAACTTTTTTGTATCTCATGTAATTACTCATTAATAGCGAATTAAAGAGTTTCTCTGTTCTTTATATAACTTAATATACAATAGAAAACATATATATTTTTAATAATTTCTTTTTAATAATTATGAAATATATATCATTATGAATATATATCACTTTGAATAATTTTTTATAACTTTTTTTTTTTGAGAGATAATTTTTTATAACTTAATATACAATGAAAAATATAAATTTTGAAAAATATATCATTGTTGTATATAGAAATGAAAATACGATTAGAAGAAAATAGAATATGACTGATTCTTGAGAAATTAGTTCATGAAGAAGAAATAGTCTTAGAAATAACTGTTTTTGCATAAGTTTTTTTAATCGGAAATAACTATATTTAAGATATCAAGTGTGTCACATCTTACAATTGAAATTCGAACGTTAATTTATTATGTTGTGAGAGTCTAATTTATTCCGTTAAATTCAACCCATTGACGTGTAAAAGTAGTCTTAGAAGTACCGTTACTTTTCATAGGTTTCACCTACATTTCTACTGTCTTTTCTTCATTCTTTTTTCCTATACAATGTTCATAATATGAAAAAGTGACATGAAACTTAAGAGAGTGCAATTATGATGCTCAAGATTCAAGAATGAAAAACTTTAAATTTAAAATACAAAAAGAATCTATGGAATCAGATTATTACCTTCTACTATAGTGTTTCAATTTAGTTTAAAGTATGTTTGAATATGTGTCCACATTACCCCCATATAGTTGGGTTCGTATTTTGATTATTTTTGAACGCGGAAACAATTGAACATATGCTTAACTAGATCACTGATTCTTGCACTTTTTTGGAGGGTATAATTCTATTGGCTATGGCTATTCCATAATGAACTTTTTTTTGGAAAGAATATGTTGAACTTTTATTTCCAGAGATGTTGATGTATGTATCAAACTTTTTATTATTTACTAAGACTTTAAATTATTTTGTGAATTTATTTTCCATCTTATTTAAGCTTTCTAGTGGTAGATAATTGGATCACTTAATTAAACTTTGTATGAAAAAACAGTTCTTGAGAGATGTCAATCCCTTAAATAGACATCAATTACTATGATGAGATTAGTCTCTACAATTATACACAAATAATACCTTTGGTTTATAAAAAATATTAAGCTTTCTATTTTCTTTTTAAAAAGTTGGGAAGATTTCAACCCTATGCAATATTTTGATTAATGATTATTTCAAGAATGAGTTGAATTCAAATTTTATCAAACTATTCACCCTTATCAATGCAAAAGTTTATGAACCAAGAACCAAAAAATTAGAGGAGTAGAAATATTTCCTCTAAAAAAGAATTCTTTGCTCAGAAGAAAGAAATATATGGTTCTTGATAAAAGTAGCACTTCACCTTTTGCCAACATTATTGGATTCAATTATGCATACAAATTCTGAAAATTATTGATGCATATTTAAAAGCGGCCCTTATGTTTGTTTTTCTTTGCAACTAGACTAAAATGTGAGCATAATTCCAAGAAAATAGCTACCAAAATGGTGGTATAACCAAAATGGTCCTGCAAATGGGCTTTGTAACAGTTTAGTATGACAAGACTAACCACCCCACCTTTTACAAAAGGAAAGCCTCCTTTTTTGCAAGTGGAATTCAAAAGTAGCTTGACCACTTTATTCTTATTTCCATCAAACCTTGCTCATGTTTATAATCAAATTGATGTATAGATAGTCATTTTTGGTATAATGTGATGCATAAGCATGTAATGAAGGACATATAATAAATAACTTATAAGGTGTTGCTCATGGATCTAGGAAGGGACTAGTTAGATTCCCAGAACATGGTGATGCACAATTTAAATTTTTGAAAGTTTATGTTAGTTTTTAATATGTTTGAATCTTAAACCTCCTTAACATTTATTTAGAAGTGTGTGATCCTCTTAACTATTTGAAAATTTATATTAGTCTTCAATGTTTGAATCTTAAACCTCTTTAACACTCATTTAGAAGTGTGTGGAACACTCATTAGATGTGTGTGAATTGAAGTTTATATTGATTTAAATATTTGGGAAAGTGGTGTTGGCGGTTGTTGGTAGATAACGATGAGTTATGATATCGAGTCTTAAAGGCTAGGTACGGTGAGGAGGGGGCGGTTGAAGGAAGGGGGGAGGAATAGCTAATCGTGGTGTAGTGCTGGGGATGGGGAGTTGGTTTGATGACAATTTGCGTAGGGTGGTTGGAGGAGGAAGTAGCACATACTTTTGGACAGATAGCTGGGTGGGGGGGCGCTCCTTTACGGGTGCAATTTCCTCGCCTTTTTGATATGGCTGAAAACAAATGGGTGACGGTGCAGGAGATGGAGAGGAGAGGATGGGAGGATGGAGGTTGTGCCTGGATGTGGAGGAGGCAACTTTTAGCTTGGGAGGAGGAGACGGTTACAGAGTGTTCGATTGTGCTGCATAATATTGTTTTGCAGGAGCATATTCATGACAGGTGGCGGTGGAACCTTGATCCTGTTAACAGTTATTCCGTCAGGGGGACTTACCAGTACCTTACGACGGTGGATGCCTCTCTGGGGCGTGGTTTGTTCGATGCGGTGTGGTAGAAGCAAGTTCTGTCAAAGGTTTCAGTGTTTGCTTGGAGACTTCTTCGAAATAGACTTCCAACAACCGAAGACAATCTTGTTCGTCGGCAAGTCCTTCATCACGATGACTGGTCTTGTGTTGGGGGTTGCGGTTCCTTCGAGATGACGTTTCATCTTCTTTTCGATTTTGACATCTTTAGCAACGTGTGACATCTCCTATATCGGTGGCTCGACATCTCTTTCATACCACCAGATACAACACGCGATCACCTTCATCAGCTTGGTCATATGGCGGGGTTACCGCGATTTACACATTCTTTCCTGAAAATAATCTGGTTAGCTTGTGTCTGGGTTATTTGAAAGGAAAGGAACAACATGATTTTAAGCAGCAGACTTTGGATCCGAAACAACTAGCGGACAAGGTCAAGTTTATGTCTTTTTTATGGCTAAAAGCCAATATGCACACTTTTGCTTTCACTTATCATGACGGGTGGCGGCACCCTTTCCATTGTATGAGTGTTATGGTGTAATCTTCTTTTTTTGTTATTACTTCGTCGTGTTTATTATGACAACATACACTTAACTTTGTATTCTGCTGAGTGGTTCTCTTTTGCACATCTTGTGCGAGATGAACCACTCTTAGTGTTTCAATATATATTTCATTTTGTCTTTGTTAAAAAAAAAAGTTTAAATATTTGAAAGTTTATATGTTTGGTAAAAAATATATGGTGAGTGAGAACACAAATATTTTTACAATACATTCAAGCACAAATGTTTATTAAATTGAAGAATTTATGATTTTATGATATAAGTTCTTAGAAGTGTGTTTATAAAATAAGTTTTATTTTTTTACAAAAATATTGAATAAATACGTAGTCAAACTATTTATCCAAACATATCTTCATAGTGAAATTCAAATGCTAGACAACAATGCTCCAAGGTTTCCTCAAAATCAATGCTACAAGGTTTGTTAGCACATAAATTAATGAGCAAATATAATTTTCTTTCGTAGTGATATTAATTGTTCATCATTGATTTCATCCAATAATAAAATGTAAATATATAGTATAATTTATCAGTACAATTTTAATAAGTGTCACCCATCTTTACAGGTTCAAATGTTAGATGGAGGGATCATGATATAGATTATGCTTATGCATACCCAATAATCATTCTCATAGTAGTCCCATTGAATTGATTTGACGAATTAAATTAAGTCCAAAACCAAAGGTGAAGTCTTAATATGCAACAATAACATAAGTTAATCATACTCCCTCCGTTTCTAAATATAAAAAAATTCACTTTTTAGATTCATTCATTTAATAATGAATGTGGTTCATAATATGGACCACATATATCATTAAATAAATGAATCTAAAAACTCAATTTTGCTTATATTTAAAAACGGAGGAGTATATCCTGTCTAAGGGATTATATATATGAAAGTGGGTAGGATTCTCTCTATGCTTTTTGATTGGCCTAGAATCTTATAATGTACAGTATAGTGGGGTTTATATGTTACATTGCATTGAAAAAGAATAGAGAAAAGCTGCTGTATCAAATCTCAATATCATTAGGTAATTATTATGCATTTGTATCTGAAAGATTTCATCTTCTTTTTTATGGGATTGGGAATAAACCAGAATATCTAACAATAAAAGACAAGTATTCTCTATAAGATTTTTGAGATCAGTGGGTTGATAATATAAAATTGAAATTGTAGGCATGAATCCAATAAATGGAAGGCATAGTTTGACCCAATTTCAATACTAACAAACCAAAAAGCATCCGCGTGTTTCATTTATTTAACATCAAGTTAAATAGGTATCTCGTTATATATAATGAAAAAATTAGATGGTTATAGAAAATGGTGGTTATAAAAAAAGAAAATGGTGGTTTTAAAAACACCCTCTCAACTTTTTTTGCCCACCTCATCTAATAAGTTATAGTAAAATATGAGTTTTGTTGAAATATATTATTTATACACAGTTATTAATAAAACTCATTTACACTATTTTTTTAGGTGTTAAATTGGAGAGGCTGAATACTTCTTAAATACTATCATTAAAAATTATAAAATGACTCATGTGTTTTTTCTTTAAAGAAGTTAAACTAAATTGAGATCTTAAGATGAGTACCTGACCAACTCAAGTGGGTTAAAATGAATGATGAGTATGTATATGAATAAACAATAATCAAAGGAACAGTAGAAAGACATGAATGTGCAATCAGAATCATATAGTTTCCACATATGGTTATGCATAATAACATAGAAATCTCTACTTCAAGAAAGGTTATGGCTTATAGTTTACCCTTCACCCTAGTTTTTCCATCAGTAAGCCTAATCCATGAAACATATATAATAATTGAAACTATAATAGCAAATCTAAAGCATAATATTAATATATAGGAAAAATTACATTTTTAGTCCCTTAACTTAATTTCAGATAACAATTTGATCCTTTATCTTTTTTTCATTTCAATTTGGTCCTTTTTGTCCATTTTCATATGAATTTTTAAGCTTAAAATTCATGATTTTATTTTCTTATGGTCTTTGAGTCTTCAAATCTATGATCCTCGTTTATGTTTGCACAAGAATTTAAGATTTGAAGCTTGAAAATGTATATGAAAATGGACAAGAAGGACCAAATTGGAATGAAAAAAAAGATAAAGGACCAAACTGTTACCTGAAATTAAATTAAGGGACTAAAAGTGTAATTTTTTCTAATATATATATATATGTCACACCACAGAACAGGAAAAGGAGAAAACATTTATGTTGGAAGATTATTTTTTCTTTTTTATATCAATATTCTGGATGATGGACATCAACCAGGTGTAATTCACTATAATATATTTTTGGCTCTTAGGGTAGGGGGAATATGAATCTTTAGACTCCACATTACTCAAACCAGTACAAACAAGAAATTCGCCTTAAACATATCTGAAATGCTTTTGTTAAGAAACAAAATCTGATTAAATTAATAAATCTTGATTTAAGGATAAAAATTTATTGTAGGTGTGGGACTAGCCATCTATTTCATTGTGTATAGATTCTAAGATGTAGGTTGTAGTTAGCAATGGGAATAGGTTAGGCCGAGTTAGACTTTGTAAAGCCTACGTATAGTCCGTAAAAAATTTCTGAGGCCTAAGTTTGGCTAGCGGCCTGTCATAGACTAATTTTTTAGGCAAGAGCCTGGCTTGTTGAAAGCCTATATGACCTGCTAGTCTGTTTAAAAATCTATTTCATATAAACATCTTTAAATAAGTAATGTGTTCTAAGTTTCAATCAACTAACAAACTAATAAATCAATGAAATTAAACTCATTTTTTATATTTAACAAGAATTTATAGAGAATTTGATTATATACTATATATCAAATTTCAATTCTAGTTTACAATAATACATTTAAATATGCAAAAATTCAAAGTATGCTAATAAACCTAAATTACTAAAAAGGTTAACAAATTTATAATTTAATTCAAAGTGCAAAATATAATATAATAATATTAATAATAAACAATATTATTCATATTTACTTAAGTAGACCGACCTAATAGGCCCATAAGGCTTTTTATATGGCCTATGACCTGACCTTTTTAGCTAAATAGACTTTTAAAAAAGCCTAAGCCTACTCTACTTAGAAAAAAAGTCTGGCCTAGCCTGACCTGTCGTAGGCTAGGCCATAGGCCCCTGTAGGCCGACTTGGCCTATTGCCATCCCTAGTTGTAGTAGCTCAGGTCTTCAACAAAAATGAATTCTCTTTATTGAAAAAAATTGAAAAAATAATAAATAATATGAAAATTTTGACCATTAATCTCCATGTTATTGTTCCCAAGTCTTTTTTTTCACTATGGAGAGAATCTTGTTTTTAGAATGAGAAATGTTAATGATTAGTTGTTAGATTAATTTCTCATTCATTTGAGTTTTAAACTAGAACCCGAACAAAGCATTCAATATAGTTCTTTAAATTTAATATTTGCACTGACATCATTATATGCAATTTATGTGGCTAGAAATTCATCTTTAAATATGAATAAATGGAGTGTTTGAAGTTTGAATCGTTACTCCTTTATATTACAATGCATTATCTTCAGTTAAGCTAGTTCACAAAAACGATTATGCGCTTTATATATAGTTCAAATGATAATAATGAAATCTCGTATTTGTACCGACACCATCTTTTCTGTTGATGTTGATAACAATAAAAAAAGTTGAAAATTTTGTATCAAAATAAATTAGAGCCATAAAACCTTTGATAGAAGATAGTAACAATTTCATTTCCCACCCCAAGAAAAAAAAAGCAATATAAGAGATTAGATAAATCAAACTAGATTGACACTCACATATTGCACCGGTGATTTTTTTTTCTTATTTTTTAGGGGTATTTATTTGTTTTTTTTATTTATTATATTACAAAGTATAGTATTATTATATCAATATATTTTTTTGGTGATATTATTATATCAAATATGATAACAGTATAGTAGTTGCTACTGTGATATCAAAAGCCCTTAAACTTTATATAAGCTTTGCATATATGTTTGACCATCTACACTTTAGATTGAAGGTATGTGACTGATACATACTAGTGTCTCACATGTGTAGTTACATTCAATCACTTTTATTTTCTCAAATTATTATTGTTGATGTCTATGTTTCTGTGTCGTATTCACGTATATGCTGGTGCTATATAGCACATATTCATTTATTCATGTAGTTTAGCCCAAAACCAAGAGGAAACAAAGGTTCACATGCAGCAACTCCATCACTTGGTTGATCAAGCTGTTCAACGCTTCGAAACCAAGTGACTGGGAGCTGACCTTTGAAGTCATGGCTACCAAAGATTACATCTGTGATTCCATCTCCTTCACTACCCGGCAACCAAGCAGCAACAAGAGCATCTATCTTTGCCAAAAGCCGTGGCTCTAAAACTAACGGTCTACCAGATATCAGAATAACCAATGTTGGAAATTTGTCGGCAACTAAGCTTATAATATCAGTTCCACGGAAAGGGATTGTGAGCTCTGAATTGTCGCCCAATGACTCGGCATAAGGAGCTTCACCAACGACTACAATTGCAAATGAGAACTCATTACGTTCTATGGTGTCCTGTGATGGATATTTCTCGTAAATAACCTGTGTTTCAGCTCCGACGGCTGCTTTAACAGCATCCAAGATTGTTGAACCTAAAATGGTAAGGTATACAAGTTAATGTGGTACTATGACAACCAAGTTTAACAAGGGAGAAAAAAATACAGAATAGTGTGAAGCAGGAAAGATATAGTATTAACATTTCACCATAAATGTGTTTTGGTATGTAAAAGGTAGTTCAAAATAATTAATATTATTTTTTTATGTAAAATGTAGTACAAAATTTTAACCAAACACAAAAGCATAAAAGCTACATTTTATCACTTTTGGTCAAACCAAGGTTTCTGAACAAAATCTATTTTGCCTTGCAATAAATAAACATATGTATTTCCAAACACACTGAAATTAATCTTCATATTCTCTATAAATATCATAGCTTACCAATTGTGATCCTCCCACTAGCACCATACCAAGTTTTAGTCCAACCTCCACATTGAAATCCAAGATTATCAGCATGAGTTCCGGTAACAAGAATTCTTTTAGCATTCTTGTTCAATGGAAGAAAAGGTTCATTAATATCTTTTCCATTTTTCAACAAAACCAACGACTTTCGAACTGCTTCACGTGCAAGATCTCTATGTGGCTGCAAAAGAAGTATTAATATGGTAATACAAAGTTTCAATTTTTTAACACGTTATGGCACATGCAAACAATTAATCGGGGAACATAGAATATTAAAACGTTATAATTTGACTTACCTTGCAACCAACTGTATCTAGCAAAGATCTGTCACTTAATGGAAATTCAAATAGACCAGCAGCAAACTTTACTCTCAAAATTCGCTCAACAGCATCATCGATTCTGCTCATTGGCACTTCACCGGATTCAATTAAAGAGGTCAATTCTTCGATGAATAGTTTGTATCTGACAGCCACCATCACCTGCGTAAATATTATTGAATTGGTGAAAACATAGTAAGAAAATACACTATGATGAAAGATAATTGGAACTGAAGATATGTACCATGTCAATTCCAGCATTGACGGCAGAGGAGATGCAGTACCGATAATCTGACCCGTGAGGTTTACAAAGTCGGTCGAGCCCCTCCCAGTCAGAAATCACAAAACCCTACAGAAGCAATTGTCAATAATATGCACAAAAAAGACAAAATTTGGTACATACTTTGAAAGCATATTGATGCAAAAGCAACTTGAAGAGTTAGCCAGTGATAGATAATCAGTCATTTTACCTTAAAACCTAGCTTTTCTTTCAAGATTTCGGTTAAAAGAAAATGGTCGGCATGCAGTTTGCGCCCATTCCAGCTAGTATAGGACGCCATAATGGTTGAAACTCCCTGGGAAATGCAGTCAAAATACGGTGCCATATGTATTCTCTCTAAGTCTTCATAAGACAATATAGTATCTCCTTCATTCACACCCTTATGAGTACCTCCATCACCAACAAAATGCTTGGCACATGCAATAACATTTTCCCTGAAGTACAACTTAAACATAAGGTATAAATATTGATAAAAGATATCAACTGTTTTTGGAACAGAAATAGTTAATTTTTCAATATTTTAAACTAAAATCTTTTGTTAAATTTTATATGAATGTTTTTTGCCTACCTTCCAGCCACAAAAGGGTATCCATGTTTATGTCCTTGTGGCGGCTGACCTTGCAAACCAGAAACGATGGAAGTCATCTTTCGGACTATTTCAGTGTCTTCACTGTAACACTCATAGCATCTTCCCCACCTAGGATCTTTGCAGACCTGTATATTTAACCAAATAAATCACTTTCCTTTATTGTCTAGATAGGAATATTTAAATAAGAAAAATTAAAGAAATAAAAAAATTCAACCAAGTCCTTGTTTTAACTCGTGTCAGAACTGACATATGTAGCATAGCATATGTAGCTAGCTGACATAATTCATTCATGCATTCAATGACTAATTGATTGTAATGCCTTACCGCGACACAAGGCGCAAAGTTATAGTGAATTCCACTTGCTTTAACTTCAAGCGCTGTTGCAGCTCCTATTCTTCTAACTAAATCAGCATCTCTATAGAAACATTCCATCCAAGAAAGTCAAAAACTGGTACCAAATTATAGCAGCATTATCATCTCATTAGATTTGCATAACGGAAAAGCTGGATACTAACCTAGTAGCTCCAAGGCCAACATTGTGCGGAAATATAGTAGCACCATAGACACTATTATTACCATGAACTGCATCAATTCCATAGATGAGAGGTATCCCAAGTCTAGATTCTAGAGCTGATTTTTGATAGCCATCTACCATATTAGCCCAATCTGATGACGGTGCATTCTCAAATGGGGCACTGCCTCCGGAACTTAGTATGCTTCCTATAAAATGCAGATATAATCAAAATTCAAACAAAGTCCAACCCAAAGCAACACAAAAAAAACAAAACCCTCAATTTAGTCGCTCAAATTACATTTTTCGTTCTACTTAGTCCCTAAAGTATATGAAAATTATAAGTAGATCCTTAAAATATATGAATTTATTCCACTAGTACCGGATAAAGTGATACTTGTGAAGGTTACTAGGTGTGTGTTTGGTTCTCTAGTGACATAAATTGATTTTGTAAAATTGGTTCCGGATAAAAGTGAGTTGAATGTAAAGTGATTTATGTTTAGATGTGTTTATGTAAAAGTGGATTTAACAATAAGTTGAAGGTTAAAATCAATTGCAAAAGCCAAAAACTACAAATTATAGTTTCAAGTAGAACCAATTCTCCTTTAAATCATCCAAACATGATAAATCAATTCTACAACCTCTAGAATCAATTTTGACCCCTCGATAATTGAAACCAAACATACACTAAAATGAAGTTTGTTTGAATGAACAACTTAATTAAGCACTTATCATACGGTGCTTATGTATAACTTATTCCTGTACCAAAACATACAATAAAGTCAAATTGTTTTCATATAAGCTATATTCGAGAGCTTATATAAATAAGCTAAAAACAACTCATGGACATGTTTTCATAAGCTCTAGTGAACAGTCTCACAAATTCTTATGTCAATGAAAAAGTTCAAATCAATCAATCCAATTCATGAACATGTCCTAACGTGTTCCATAAGCTCTTCTAAACGGTCTGCATACCTCAGTAGATAAGTTCGAATAAATAAACCAATCCAAACAAACTTCCACATTCAAACATTAAAATCAAAGTTCATATTTTTATAACAGACTCAATTAAGATCATTCAAATTAATTTCATCTTAAAAAAAAAGATTGACTATAATGATGGCATGTCAAACACAAATTACACAGAGAAATGATCAAAGTTTTGAGTTCTAAGTCAAACTCCCAAATGGGGTTACTACCAATGGAGAGGTCTTTGATGACAGAAGGGGTAGCAACAGTGCGTTCAATTTGGATCATTTGACCAATCTTCTCGTTGAGAGTCATGCGTGAAAGAAGGTCCTTGATACGAGCTTCAATGGGTTCGTTGGGATTCTTGTACAAGTAATCCATGGCTTCTTTGGACTTGGGAGTTCTTTGGTTGGAGAAGTTAAGGAAGTTAAAGAAGGACATCTATAGATAAAGTCCGCGACAACAACTGCGGTTGTTTTGTGTTTCATGTAAAAAAGGTAAGACAAACATGTTACAATAATTTCATCACTAAATCGCAACACAATTTTTTATTTTTTAGTAAATACCCAAATTTATCTTTAAATTTACAAGGATCAGCCAAATTCGTCAATCAATTTGATGAAATATCTAATTTGTCTTTGAATTAAACAGACGCTCATCAAATTCATCTTCTCGTCCAATATCTCCGTTAGTGATGTTGAGTTGTCGTCTTGCATGTTGTATTGAGTTGTACACATGTCATCTAGGAAGCCACGTGTACAAGAACTAATTTGATGAAAACACAACAAATTTCAGTTTTAACTTTTCACTTTCAATTTTTGTTGTTTTTCCAATTTTACCCCTCTTTTACCCATTCCTTCCATCCTCACATTTCACTCGGTCTCTCTCTCAAACGAATTCCTTCATCTTCTTCAAACCTATTAAAAACATCAATTCACCTAAAAATAAATGTAAATCTAAAAGAATTCAGAGAAACAGAATATTGAAAATCTTCACAAACAACAGTTCAAATTCATCCCCCAATTATGCGAAATATCAAATTAGTCCCTGAATTTGTCAGACGTCCATCAAAATGGTCCCTCCGTCCAAATGCTCTGTTACTGCTTCTGATATGTCATCTTGCATGTTGTGTTGTTTTGTACATGTGTCACCAAGGAAGCCACGTGTACAAGGACCAATTTGATGGAAATGAAAAAAAATTTAGTTTTAACTTTTCAACTTTTTTTGTTTTTCCAATTTTACCCCTCTATTACCCATACCTTCCATCCTCACATTTCACTCAGACACATCAAACACGTCCTTGACCTTTCTCCTTCCCGCTAAAACCTTCACCATCTTCACCTCTCCAAAATCATCACCATCTTCGGTGATCAACGTTGGATTTTTGAAGGAAGAATTTGTCTATGGTTAAGGTAATGCTGGATTGATACTGAGCCAGAAGAAGAAAATGCTGAAAATGTTGTTGCTGAAAATGCTGGAAATGTTGTGCGAGGAAATGCAGAAAATATTGAAAATGTTGTGCCTAAAATGCAGAAAGTGTTGGAAATGTTGTTGCAAATGCTCCAAACACTGACAATAATGTTGCAAATGAAGTTGTGTTTGGACATGTATGACTCTTAAATTTTAAGGATCGGTTTGCTAGTAAGTGTAATAATTTAAGGACTGATTTGATTGAAAATATAATTGCAGGATGTTATTACAAGGGGGTATGACATAAGATGACAAATTATTTCAAATGAGAGGCCTAAGGAATTACCAGTGAGGGGCTCAATTAGGGTTCCAATTTATATATTTGGGGAAGAAATAGCCGTTGTGGAAGAAAGAACAAAACATTTTCTGCAAATCAATCAATTTAGTCCTTGGAAAGTTTGGTCACTATCGGCCAAATTAGTCCTTGCTTGTGTGGCATCTGACATGGAGACCCATGTGAGAGGTTAACGACCATGTTAGCACCGTTAACACCCAAATTGGACGGAGGGACTAAATTGATTAACATATGCCAAATTCAGAGACTAACTTGATATTTCACATAATTGAGGGACGTTTGACTGATCCTTGCAAATTAAAGGACGAAGTTGATGATTCACTCGACCAAATTCAAATCAAACCCAGAAATTGGAGTTTATTCACACGGCAAATCCAACAATGGGAAGAAATGCATTTTTCAATCCAAATGAAACATAAGAAGAATTGTATTGTTTCAAAAGATCAATCGAAATGTTCCAACTTCAAATCAAACCCAACAACTGAAATATGTATTTTTCGTTTGAATTTATCTTCAAAATTAAATTTTGAGAGTAAGACAAAATGAAATTAAATTATGCCAAAAAAATATTAATTTAGTTTTAGAGTTAAATATGTATTTGTTCTCTATAGATATTCAAAATTTTTGTTGTAATCCCTTAAAATTTTCCGTTCGCCATTTGAGCCCCTCGAAGTTTTACACCATCATTTTTTGTCTTTACTTTTAAGGTAACTTGTGTGTATCATTTAAAATTGAGTCCAAAATAAAATACCATTTTAACATTTTGAGTATCAATTTAATTTTTTTTTAAGAAATCAAAATGAAATATATAAAAACCAACATACTATCCCTCCAGCACAAAGTGTGCTAAAGAGGATAGCCAATAATTACAACATTGTTTCAATGAAAATAATAACGATTAACCATTACCCAAACATAAAAATGGGTTCTAACACTAATCATAAAATTTATAATGGAAAGCAACAAATTGAGCTTTAAAACCAATTTAAAATATGTAACTTAGCCAAGTTATATTATCATGTTATTACTATCCACAAGATGTAACTTAGACAAAAATCCATAATATCTCGAGGGAAGAGTGAATATGTTTGTTTGTCCTTGAATTTTGACCAATCAATCAATTTCATCTTCAGGTTAATCGAAATAGCTAAAATGTCCCTGAATTTATAAGATTCAATCATATTAGTTTCTCTATCAAGTTTCGCCGTTAACAATGTTGACGTGTGCTATTAGCATGTGACTTAGAGTTCCAAGTTAACTTCTATGTATAAACAGACAAATTTGGGAAAATTACTCTTTAAAAAAAACCATGGGAAAATTACACTAACCTCCCTTAAGGTCTTCTTAAATAACACTAATCTCGCTTTTTTTTTTTTTTTTTCAAATTGACAAACACTTCCCTTATAATATAACACGGTTTAAAATCTCTTAATTCTATTTTTTTTTTTTAGCAATTAACTTCTTCATACGAGAATGAACTCACTTAATTTCTGAACATTTTTTCTTTTCATTTTTCACTTAGGTGATTTTTCTCAACTTATTGTTTCTCAATCAAGGTGGTTTAATTTTTAAACTCTGATTGAATAAAACGGATATATTAAAGTTTAAAATAAATATTGCACACCAAAAAAATTATCATTGATACAAATTTTAAAATAAGTGTCATACACTAGAGAAGTTGTTTAGTGTAAACAAAAGTTACTATACACATAACAAGTTAACGTTGAGTTATATTTTAAAATGATTATTATGCACGAGACAAGTCGTAGCTGATACTAATATTTATTGAATTAATATTTATTTGGCTTAGTTACACTTTTGATCCTCGCATTTTGACCAGCTTACGAAAATGGTCCTGCCTCTTTCAAATCGAACAAAACTGTTCCTAAACTATCATGTTTTTATACAGTTTTAGTCCTACCCCACATTTTCTCCTCAAAAAACGCTGATGTATCAGATTTTCAGATGAGGTGTCCAAAAACATGCTTATGTGGCAAATCATATATGAAAAACCAATTATTTTATTATTCAAAAAACATTTAAATAAATTAAATAGTAAAAAACAATTAAAATCATCTCTTTCTTATTTCTTCTTTCTTCTCACGTAGGTGCTTCCTCCATCATCATCATCATCATTCCATTTCTCTTCAACATCATCAAGTGTCAAAAGAATGAGATGCATTCCTTGACACTTCAATACCTTCATCTAAACCAAACTAACAAGAATTTAATCTTTTGAAAGGAACAATAGAACTTTCGGGTGAATGCTTGGGAACTGTCGTTTAACAAATTTGAATTATCCCATTTTAGAGGTAAGACAATTGTTGTAGTTGGAAGGTGCATTCTCTATCTAATCACGATCTTCTGGCGGAATCAAACTATTTAGAATATCTTCAGTTGATCTCAGAATCGTTACACGCATTTCGATCCACTAGAAAATGTTGTGCTCCCAATACCTGGTTCTCACGTCATCGTTGTTCGTTAATTCCATCCATCTGAATGATATTCTCCCATCGTTGAGCGTTGAACGTTTATACCGAACGTATTCCACCCTTCTTATGTCTCCGGGGTTGACTCCTTGGTTGAATTCATTCAGTTGATCATTGATACCTCTTAACGTGACACCAAGGTACTGAACCTTCAACCTATGAGGTTCTCCACTGTTGAATTATGCTTGAAGGTCGAACATATCAGTCATTGCTTCAAATCTACACAATAAGAAATTAAAAACAATCAATGAAAAACTCATTCAAATATTTCATCAAACACTTGGGGTGCAAATTATACATAAACCCTAAAACTCATAACTATAACATAAACATCATGCAAACATTTTAACAAAACTAGACTCTAACCCGTGCGATGCACGGATTTATTAGAGTTTCATGTATAGGTATCAAATTGATTATATTATTAGAAATATTTAATGAAATACAATAGTGTTTTAAAAAACTAAATCGATTCATTAACTAACTATATGATGTATATATTCCATACAAAAAAAATAAAGAATATGAAATCAGACATATATATTCCCTAACTTGAAAT
>Ga0228710_1004905_pt1 | contig 21000 bp, 8 predicted proteins | sample MedpolnodulmetaG_FD_177995 | JGI IMG/M metagenome (GOLD analysis project Ga0228710, IMG submission 177995) | Root nodule microbial communities from Medicago polymorpha collected in Santa Monica, California, United States - pink nodules | ecosystem: Host-associated > Plants > Roots > Nodule... | reverse complement strand
TTTTAAATGACAAAATATATTATATATATATAAGGAGATTAGATCCCAAGTATTACACCAAAGAAAAAATAAAAACACCAAAAACCTTAAAAATAAACCACCAGCACCCTCAAACATTCCGAAACCCCTAACAACAGCTCTTCAATAAACTAACACCACCAATAGTTAATTTAACATTCTTTAGTTGAAAAAGAATGCTAGTGTATGAAAAGAGTTAATTTAACTTAAAGAGTTTTTCAATTTTATGAAAGTGACTTCTGAAGTTCATAAGTCTACTATTTAGTGCAGTCAACATGTGTGTGATACTAGCATAATAGATTAAGTTTTTGGAAAAAAATTGGGTATGCTCTAGGTTTACTACTGCAGAGACGAATTTCTTGAACTTAGTATTATCATATACTTTTCATTACTCCGAGTCTATGATTTTTTTGCTCCGAAAACATATCGATTGATTAAAAGATAGTGAAATGATACAATCAGTTTCATAATCTTTTAATTGGTCTAACTAACCTCCTATCATTCTTGGAGGCTTAACTCTTTCGCTTGTTTGGAGATCATGTTGTAACTCTCTTTGTTTTTCCTCGTTTTAGCTTCTTGTTTTTTCCGACATAATTTGATGCAACTTGATACTTTCTTTCCTGGTTTTCTCTTGGCACATCTTGTGCTAAAGAACTCATGTGTTTAAAGTTCAATATAATCCATTTTAGATTATTAAAACAAAACTACAAAATAATTTGATTCAATAAGTTTAGTTTTTATATTTTTTAAAAATATTATTTAATTTTATAATTTGTTTATTATGGACATGTACTATGTTAACACATTAACAATTTTTAAATTAAAAAACCAATGTTTTATATAGTATAAATATCTCTACACAAATTGCACGTCTTAATTATCATTATAAATTGTTTGTAGAGATATCATTACTTCTACATATGTATCCATTAATTTAAAGTACTTAATTTATTTTATCTGTGCGTATTTGTTAAGGTATTTACATCGTGTCAATGGTTGGTTTTATCAATGGACATCATGCATATAAATTTTTTGGCATCCCTAATTACTGCTACTATTACTATTATTTTTTCCCTTCATAAGTCTATTATTACTATTATATTTATTTGATCTTTTTATTCATTTATATACTATGTGTTCTTTTTTAACAACTAATTACTAATATTTGTCATTGAAAAAAGCCCTTTATTTTAAGGACAAAACTTCGGTACAGTTTCCTTACATGTTTTTCGTATGGTTCTTCACACAATTAAAATCATTTTTTGTGGTTATAACGAACTTTAAAAAAATTGTGGATTTGAAAAATCATGGGTAGTTGTGAGTATTTTATGTGAAGTACCACATGAAAAACATTTAACAAATGCACTAAGTTTTATCCTTATTTTTAATTCTAGCAAAAAACTTAGGTGCGTTTTCTTAGATGCTTTTCATATGGTTCCTAAATAAACGACTCATGAAAAATATATTTTTAGCTATTAATCATTTTTTTTTTGCTAGGCAAGGAGAGAGGACATGCATCAAGAGGCAACACTGACATCCCAACTAGGTTGGCACCTCGAGAAACCTCCATCCTACGCCGCCAAACTCTAAAAATTTATTAAATAAAGGGAAAAATATATACAAAAGGGGGGGACTAGGCCAAAACCCTCCAAAGAAAAAGAACTGGAAAATAAAAGAACAGCAGCCTGCTATAAGCTAAGGGAACCTATAGTTAGGCAAACCAACTCTATCACGAAAGAAATCGAGATGTAACTCCGTTGGGAGTGTGCTGATCCAAACTGAACCCTGAATATCATGTCCCATATTCGCTAACCTGTCAGCACAGCAATTACCTTCGCGAAAAATATGAGACGCAATGATCTGAATGCCAAGACTACGGGCGTTATGCCATTTGTTCCGAAGCAGCAAAGGAACTAAAGAAGGATTCGAAAATATTAAAATAGCACTAGATGAGTCACTTTCTAGCCAAACATTTCACCATCCATGGTTAGCTGCATGCTCCATAGCTAGAATGAAAGCCAAGACTTCTGAATGGAACACGGAAGCAGCACCAATGTTACAAACGAAAGCACCAAGAAAAGAGCCACGGGAGTCCCGAAAAAGGCCCCCACAGGCCGCATGACCATCAATAACGGAACCATCAGTATTGACCTTCAACCAAGTCGAGGTGGGAGCCTTCCAAACCACAGGAATAATTTCTTTCACAGTACGGTAGTGCGCAAGCACCGCGAAAGAATCAAGGAAAGCAGAATCTGTGTGCAAGCATTTCCCTACCGAAGCTTTACCCGACATGGCCACCAAGGAGTGAATTTTCACCTTTGCTAATTGAACATTAACTTCAGTAGAAGAGAATCGGATAGAGTTGCGCGATAGCCAAATAGTGTGAACCGTATGAATAACTGCTGCAATAAATAAGTCTGCAATCTGAGAAGAGCACCGAGTAGGAATACAAGAAAGGAGAGAAAGCGCAGATGCACAATCTATCAAGCAATTGAGCTTTCCACCCAGCCAAGTCCAAAGATCCATTGCAAACGAGCACCGAAGAAATAAATGATCAGAGGTTTCGACGGTGTTCAAGCAGAAGAACAAGCTAAAACTATAATACAACCCCGCGTCCGAAGATTCTCATATGTAGGCATCTTTCTATGCATCCAACGCCAAAAGGTAAAAGAATGAGAAGGAGGAATGCACCCCGTCCAAATTAAGTCCGCCCAAGGTAAAATAGGATGAGGCGACTTGAGGAAAGCAAACACATTCTTTGAAGATAATGTACCGTCTGTAGACTGAGACCAAACAAGAGTATCTGGAAGGGGTACACACGGAATTGTGGGCAATCTAGAAGTTACCGCATTCACCAAAAGAGTCGGTGGCAAATTCCAGCCACCATCAATAGTAACTTCCGACAATTTTCCTTTGAAACCAGCATGAAAATACGGATCAATAACTTCGGATGCTTCTAACGTGGTTTTAGCGTTGAATGCTCACCAACAATCTTCTAACTATGTTGGCTCTATTATTCGAGATTGTATTAGTTTGAAGGGTAGTTTTCGTAGTTTAATTTTTTTGCATGTTAGGCGTGAAGTCAACCAAGCTGCTCATTATTTAGATAAATATGCTCTTAAGAATTTAGATTGCATATGGATCGAAGAAACTTCACCTTGTATTTCTGCAGTCTTGGCTTTTGATTTATTGCCAAACATTCATTAATAAATTTGTCTTTAACATAAAAAAAAATAAAAAAATACACCGTTCGTCTCTTAACTCAATATTTTCATCCTCCATTTTTTTCTCCCGATTTAATCTTTTATGTAATAATCAAGTGACATTTTTTTCCTTTTGATTTAATAATTTATGTTATAAAATGTCAACACTATTATCTTTTTTATAAAAACAAAATAAAAAAAAATCATAAAATTAACTTATATTCAAACTCAAATCTTCATCATACAATTATAGAAACATAAAGAACTAAATTGAAAAGGAAAGAAGAAAAAAAAAGACGAAAGTGTTAACTAATTCTAACATGAATGATGAAATGGAGAGAAAAATATAGAGGAGGAAAATGCTAAATTTGTTGTCCATCATTTTTACCGGTCATCGAGTTACCGTCGTGGATCGCGTCACCATTAACCCACCCTAATCACCATCGACTCTTCCTTCACCAACCGATTTCTTCCATCCGAACGGAATTTTCAACTCCTCTGTGGACGATTGAGATATAGCACGGGAATTAGAGTAGAAAAGGACTTGCATATTATTAAAATACTAATATATGAATTAAAATTGTGGGACCATGCATTGGTTTTTTAGAGTTGCACCATTAAAGCAAAATATAATTGGGTTGCTTCAAGATGATATGGCTCTAATTGGATTCACAAAATTTCTTTAAATGAGTTCACCATTGGAGGTGCTCTAAGAGACGAACATGCAATAGACTTTAACTTTGCATTGACATCGATGAAGTCAAAAAAAATTCTGCAATTTCTGGTTAAATTTTTTTTTTTAAAAAAAAAAAAAAAACTTTAGATTGTCATATCACGAAATGATTTCTGCTAAACACAGCATCCAAATGAAAAAATATCTATAACCATGTTGGTTTTTGTTTTTGTTTTGTTTTTTATTCAAGAAAAAATGTTGGTTTTTGTTTTATGTGGTATAATTTTTTATTCATACTAAATTAATAATAATAATACTACTGGTTTCAAAAAAAGAATCCGTTACGATCACGTCTTCGACTCCCCTTCGACTGAATCTCCATTAGAGGCCATGATATGCATATGGTTATTCTGATGGTTCTGTTCATCCCGATTTTGTTCACTCTGATAAAGCACAGGGTTTGAGACGTCTTCGGCTCCCCATGATGACCATAGACTAGGTAATTCAGCTGGTGCTGACTCTAGTTTTGCTAGTTTTACGGTCTGATCTTGTTCATGTGGAAAGAGATTAGAATACAATTATTTCACCTAGCCGATTAAAAACAGAAAACAATCTTCGCATGGTGGGTTATCCACGAATTTTGAGATATCCACGGTATATACAGATATTCATGGAAACCATTTAAAAAAAATGACTTGTAATTTTTGTATAATTATCTAAAATATCTGCATCCATTAAATAACGTGTAGTTGAAATATTCGTTTATTTTAGCTGTGAATATCTATTAAGGTATCCATCTTGTGCCATGGCGAATTTTATCCGCAGATATCACTGGAGGTATCAAAAAAATTTGTCATCCCTGGTCTTCACTTCCATTCCTTCTAGTCCTTTTTCCAAGGAATCAATACTAGTTTAGGTATCATAGGGTTTTAGGAAGAAGGTCTATGCTCTGTTGAGGTTGCAAGAATGGGGAAAGAAGATGTATCTCATCAACACCTTCGACAACACTATCTCTTCTTACAAGGCATCTTCCAGTTTCTTCACAATCTCACTTTTTCCTGTTCTTTCCTTTAATCGTGCTGCTCTTTGTTTTTCTGCATAATTTTTCATAAATCTAATTGCTTTATAATAGGGTGGCTGAAGAGAAAATCAGTATTCCCAATACTGATTCAAAATGATCAAGAAATTCAAAATGCACATCATGGGTATTCCTATGAACAAGGTTTTGATGATTATAATCAGCTACTTGCTCAGTAGTATGAACTTGAAGAAAAAAGGATGAAGATTTTGGACATAACTTAATCAATACGATGGTTGGAATCACCAATATGCAGCAACTGCTTCAAATTTTGGTGTTTTGACGGTCTAGATAATATTTCTTTTCGTGTCTTCCGAAGCAATCTCGACACATATCATATCCTCTGTATAATCATTTTAGTTATGATGATTACAGGTACCTTGATGAAAAATCTATAGAGTTAGGCAATTGATATACATTTTTAGATTTTCGCAAAATCAAGAGAAAAACAGTATTCTAATCTAACAAGAAACGCATATAGTCGTGGCCCATGTGACAATTGAAGAGGATGAGACTTGAGAGCAGTAGCAACAATGACGTAAACTTCATGCTTTTATTTTGTTGAAGAGTAACTGTATGCTTTTGTTGATGGTTATTTTCCCTTTGTTAATATTGGTGGAATCCATGTGAAAATTTATTATAGCTTAGCACATTCCTGTAAACAACTTTTTTTATGCAGATGGTGGTTTGTTTTCACTTGCTTTCACCTTCACCCTCTTGCTTTCAATGTTGTCAATCAAATCTACATTTATTTTCTATTGTCTTCACAGTTATGCTATTTTCATCCTAGTTTTTTCACCTTGTAGTTATCTAACTACAGTTACATAGTTTGTTATTATGAAAATCAATGATCATTTGCTTCTGGAATTTTTGTCTAATGGATTTTAATTTTAACCCATTATTTGCACAAGCAAACTCATCATCAGCACCATATACTTTTCATTACTCCGACCTATGATCTTTTTTGCTCTGATACTATCTTATGAATCATAGGATCGGAGAGATAAAAAATCATAATAATTGACAGGAAAGAGAGCATAAGAGTACTCATAAGGTAGATATCCTGATCCAAATGAAAACATATTGTTTGATTGAAAGACGGTGAAATGATACAATGAGTGTTCCTATTTAGAGAACTAATTGATCTAATTAACTTCTTAACCTCCTAACCAACTTTACTAATCTTAACCAAAACAGCCTCCAAAAAGGGAAAAGATGTTTTAGTGTGTGATTGGGGAAGTCAAATTAAGGGGGAGAATAGACTAGAGTGAGGTCCCAGCTTGATAACGTGTTGCTGTTCTAAATTCTTATGCACTCCAATCAAATTCCATTGGATTGTGTGGCACGTTTACATATTTCAACCACCGAACCACTTTATTTATTGGTTATTAATATTGCTGGTCATAGCTCATAATCATCTACATATAATATATTACATTGGAACCTCAATACATAGCACCAATACTTTTGATGAAAGAAGTATCCGTTGTCTAACACATGTCAATGTTCGTTCGACATGACACCTACAAATCGTTCAATTAATTTATCTTTAATTTTTTTTACCGGTTTTGACGTGTCCATGTCAGTAATGGTCGTGCTTCATAGACTGGGACAGTGTATGGCCAGCTAATTACAAAAAGAGCCACACACTGTGTGCCTCTTTTTTTGGCTACACGGAATATGCTAAACTTTTGGCTTTTCCTTTGACAGAATGCTAACCTTTTTGTTTTTGCTTTTAGACTATTGATAGTGCATTATACCAGGTACTCCTATCAACTCTTTGTGTAGATCACATGCAGCATGCAAGTCAAATATTGGTTACAGTTTATCTTGTATTCACAAATTGAACAATTGGCCTCTAATAATCATAATCATAAACAATAGTAACTAATAACACTTGTATGACACAAAAAAGATATAGGCATCGGTTATTTAATTTAATATAACATAATTTCCCCCCAGCAATCATTGTTCCCTTAAGATAAGAGGATCTTCAAATACTGCAGAGTAATAAACTAAAGATTCAACAAGAAAAAAAATAACCTCATATTTTTCACTTCCTTTGTACTATTTGCAATTGCAGACTTTGGTCTACTTTACCTAGTATGACACCAGACATGTACGTAGATTATACCCTTGCTTTATCAGCAGCTTCCTTGATCTGGTCAATTGTAAAAACACCAAAGAAGTCGTCATCTGTAACACCATTGATAACCGCCAATGCAACGTCATCAACACTAACAGGTGGAGCCAAAAGTAGATCAGAAGCAGGTAGTGCGCTTAATGGTTTTGTGAAGTTCTCTACTGATTTTAGAATTCTTTCAGCTGGCTCCCCTACTAAATCCAAGGGAATCTCAAAACCATCCACTCTCCTTTTACCATATATGAATCCTGGTCTTAAGACAATACCTGAAGATGTTGGGATTTTTCATGAATTGTCGAGAATGAAAATCAATTAAAAAAGCATAATATAAACTGTGCTTTCTGTATTAAAACAGCTTAAGTAAGCACTTATCACACAGGCACTAATCATATAAGTGCTTTCTGTATAAGTTAATGCTATTTCTATAATCTATAACAAAAGATAAAATAAAGTCAAATTGTTTTCGTATAAATAAATTATAAGCTGGTTTCATAAGCTATCTTGGAGAGCTTATGAAAGTAAAGCTAAAAACAACTTATGGACATGTCATAAGTTGTTTCCATAAGCTCTCTCAAATAATCTCACAAATGGTTATACCAGTAGATAGTCTCAAATAAGTTAATGCATACAGGCCCTAAAAGCATGATATTCATCTTCCACAAATACTATTGCTGGATCCTCATACAGCTTTAGCTCTACTAGTCTAAAAATAATCATTTCAGCAATTGACTAATTTGCAGAACAGGGTATTTGGAGTTTAGAGTACTTGAGTTTAGAACCCAAGGTCTTTGTTTATCAGACTCGAATACCAATTTAGATTCAAGATCATGAAAGGCATAGAATAGTGACCTGAACTAGGGAATTTGGATAGAACCTCAGATTCTGCTTTTCTCTTTCCTGTGAAGTACCCCGATGAAAGTAAAAACGAGGGTAAGTTATAGTCATGAACTGAGATCAATATGAATTTGGGAATTCCTGCAAGGTAAAAGAACAGTGGCATGAGACGTGAATGGCACATCTGGTTATTAATCTCTGATTCCATAAATAAATTTAAAGCATCACTGCAAAAGAATATCCCAAACATAACGTACTTCATATAAAGCCATAAGCATCAAACCATTTTTGTGTGTATATATACAAACCAGCCAACTAAAATGTAAAGAAACAGTGGAAGGTGCCAACTGCTAAGGCTATGTTTGGATAAACAACTTAATTAAGTGATTCTAGCATAAGTGATTATCATATAAGTGGTTATGTCTAATTTATTTCACTTATCCATCTCCATATCCGAAGACATTCAACTTGATCTAATGATACTATCACACAATTCTATGCACTTCAACTTCAAATCAAGCTGTACCTGCTAATATATGACAGTTGATGGAAATTAGAATGAACTCGCATTGTAAACAGCACATAACAACGCTCTCAAAATTTTAAGTCTTGTTTTATGGAAGAGTATGCATGAAAGTTTGGGGATACAATAATATAGTCAAACATGAAAGGTGAAAGATAAATGCAAGTGAATAATTTAACTGGAAAATAATGTTCAATGAGATGGCTCACCATATTCGCTTGCAGCATTTACAGCCACAACATTAGCCTCGCCATTAATCTTACTCATTTGTTCCTCGCTACCAAAACCTCCGAGGGTTGAGACTACTGCAGTAGCTCCAGGAAGTACTTCGTCCCAGTTTACATAAAAAACATCGCCTGCAAATTAGGCATAACACTGAAATACTCTCCAGAAAAAAAGATTGCTGAGATCACATCAATGATAGATTAGATTCCAGAAGCCCAGAACCCATTATATTTATCTATCTTACAATTTGCATTTGCCGATATTGTTACAATGTTTATACGCTTACAAATCAGCTAGAATATCTGGTTAGAGAGAGCAATGGGACCTAATTTATAAGACCATACTTGGTTTGTATATCTTGACCTAAATTGATATACTCCCCACAATTGCTACCATAAAGAAGATACAGCAGTAACCAAGCTGTATCACACCCTATGTGGGTCAGACAATGTCACTATTCCCTGTATGTACTAAGTTCAAAGATTGATCACGTAACTCTAAATTTTTCTTAATGGTTTGGCCTATAGGTTTTTTTTCTCCCTCTACCTTTGTAGTACTGACACTTCAGATGGAAGGCGTGCACGGTGTCCAACACCAAAAAGACACTGAAATATGTGGTTACATCCAATAATTTCATTGTCTCAAATTATTACTAGTGTCGAGGAATCAGTCTCATGTCTATTTTGTATCCGTGCTTCACAGCCATCTACATATGAAGATTGCACTATCCATCATCCAGTCAAACCTTCTTATCGGTAGTCCCATGAGTCTTCTCCACACATGTTTAAACACCCTAAGACAAGGTTCTACTCTTTCCTACAATAGGAGCCACCCCAAAAATTTTCTTTAATAATTGTATTCTCATTCCTATAGGCTATAGTCTTGTGTGACCACTCATCTGTACAACACCTATTTTACTTTTTTATTGGCTCTTTCCCATCTACCATGTAGTTCCACACAAAATTGTAAGTGTTTCCAATGCCCTTGACCAATTACAAGAAAGAAAGAAAAAACATGTACATGTTTAGTGGTTAGTTCTATGGTGCACAAGTGAGATAAATGTTTGGTAAAAAAAAAGTGATACAAATGTTGTACCACACACAAATTTGTTTCCACCATTAGATCAATGAGTTACAACATTGGATCAAGTGAGATATGATGGGGCTTATTGATCCAATAGTGGAAACAAACTGGGCACAATGCAATTTTTTACTCGGCAACACTATCTTATTGGTGCACCATAGACCTAGACATGTTTAGTATTAGGTTAAGTTAACATGCCTGAAATCCAAGTAACCTGATCTATCCATGAATCTGAGTAAGTAGGACGTCCTGACCTGTTAAACAAAATCTCAGGTGAATACACAAAAACAAAAGAAGCGTGAAGAGACGAATAGACGGGGATATGTAGTGAATTAGTTTGAAGTGTCACAAACCTGTTTAAGCTTATGACTTCTATCCCCTTAGATACTGCTGCCTTGCATATAGCAGAACCAACAAACCCATTGCCTCCCAAGACTACAATCTACATATTAGAAATACAGAAATTGTGTTACAGTTAGTTAGTTAGGATTTTAGTTAGTTTGTTAATCTTCTCCTAAGCTCTATAAAATGAGCTAATTCTATCAATTAATTCAATATGTTTTTCAACATTCAGTTGTATGAGTATCAATATGCTCTCTATCGTTCTCATTTATACGATCTTCCTCCCCATGATCCATGGATAACCAACACATCAGAGGGACAGGTTTAAGCAAAAATGTGTTTGCAAAAAGTACCCAAAAATGAAAAGTATCAAAATTATCAAAATAATGGGAAGTGTGCAGAACTGCAGATACCTTTTCGCTTTTAACATCAGCCACAACATCTATAGTTGACGTCGACGATTCAAAATTACCAACACCTGCTCCGGCATAACTGCAGTTAACTGCAAATCTGCAGGAATATATACACAAACCATTAGAAGACACATCACAACATAGATGATTAAATCCAGTCTTAAATCACAAGACAATCAAGACCGACATTGCAAAGAGGAAGCAAAACTGGGCTTGGTTGGATTAGTTTATTTGAGCTTATATACTAACATAAGACACTGCTGAGACTGTTCGGAAGAACTTATGGAAACAAATTATAACATATCCAATCGCTGTTTACAACTTATTTCTATAAGTTTTCCCGGATAGTTTTCATACAAGGTATAGCTTACATCAAAACAATTTGACTATATTTTCTCTATTGTTACATAAATAGCTTACACATAAACACTTCTACGACAATCATTTATGCTATAAGCATTTAATTAATTTGTTGTTTAAATAACATCTCGCATGCAACACATAATTTGGTTAACATAAACAACCATAATGGAAAAATTGAATTTTAAAGTATAATAATGATTAGCTTAAACATTAATCAAACAATAATGAAACACAGAACTTAAACTATTTCACTAACCAAATCCAAAAACTGAAAAAAATAATCAAATAAATTATCTTGCAACAATCCATTTCTCACTAAAACATAAATTGATGTTTACGGACAATAATCTATCATCACAAAACAAACAAACAAACAACCTCAGTAAAACAAATTTCATAGTCACATGTTCCAAACAGTAGAAAAATAGCAGAAAACATGAAAACTAAGAAAATTTAAAAAAATAAATGAAACCCAGAATTGAGAAATGAAAAAAGTTGTGAACTTTGGGGAGAAAGGATTGAAATACAAACCTGTGATTTTTGAAATGCAAGGTAGGTGAAGTGTGAGTAAAGGGTCGTTTGAGAGAGAAAACGGTGGGAATGAGACGAGGAGAAACAGCAGGGAGAGACAAAAACGACGCCATTTTGTTGAGCTGAGCTTAAGCACTTACCTCGTGAAGATGATTAAGCGGTTATATACAGAATTTTCAATTTTGAGAAAGAAGAAGAAACATCCACCACGGGAAACAGTGACGGTTTGAAACATCCACCACGTGAAATTTTCATTTATTTATTTATTTTCTTTTTTGTTATATTTTAAAGCTTAATTAAAAAAAAATTGACAAAGTTTTAAAGGTTAATTAAATAAATGGTCCTATTTCTCAAAAATAAATGGTCCTATGTATCATAATTTCATGTTAATTAATAAATGGTCTTATTGTATTTTAATGGTTAACTAAAACATTACACATTTTAGTTTTTGTAATATTTTTCTTTAACATTTTTAGAGATAAAAAATGTTGAAGGGAAATTTTACCGTAACTAAAAAATGTGATTTTTTTATGGACAAAAAACGAAATTCTTGATTTTATAGGATCATTTACCAAATTAACTCATATTTTAATAATTTATATGTGATTTTGTGTTTATATATTATTAGTTTATTTTAAAATTTATGAATATATTAGAAGTGGAGAATAACCATGCATCAAACACATAATAATTTTCACTCATAAAAATATAAATATTTTTTTTCTAAAAAAAAATCCAACAAACCAATTAAAATACCAAAGTTTGATATGATAGAAGAACATGGTCTGTCTTTAAAGAAAAATAGAAGAGAAGAACATGGTCTCGGATGGGTTAAGGAACCAAAGTTTCATTCTTGATTGAGAGATAAGTTTATAGTTAATATTGATCTATGCTTATACTCCCTATGTCCCTTTTTATGAGACTATTTTACAAAAATCACGAGTATTAAGAAAAATTGTTGGAATAATGAGTTTGTCACAAATATATGTTACTATTACCAAATTGCTTTTTTTTTTGAAGAAGCTAAACTAACCCACCTAAATTGGCACTGGAGAGAATCGAAACTGAGACCTCGAGGAGAAACACACTCTCAGATCCCAAGCTAATACCACTATTATCAAATTGCTATTTGTCTATAGCATATTTAATGTTAACTTTTCATATCAAAGGATATTGATAATATTAATGAGGGTGTATTTAGAAAAAGAGTAATAAATGGATAATCTTATATTTAATCTTATATTGCAAAAAGGGACGGAGGGAGTATTTGTTATGTAACAAATATGGGTTAGATTCTAACATTGTTTAAAAGAGTGGAGGTTAAACACTTTATAAATGAGATGACTCATAAACTCAACACCTTAAGACATCGAATAAAAACAGAGTGTCTCTCTCGATCACTTGGATGGTTGCTTTGACCGAAATCCAAGGCGATGACCAATTCGATCACTATATTGGGATTGAGATTCAACAATTTTAAAGTGGAAAAATAACGATGACTTTAGTGCAATTTTGTGTGTTTTATGAAAAATATGAAAGATAAATAACAACTAGAATGAAAGAAAGAAAATAATAATATAAGAGAGATGACACAAATTCAATGCAACTTTCTCCCAAGTCATTGAATCTCACTCAATATTGGATTGGTTGTGCAAATGAACCGGTCGAAAACCGCTTAAACCGGTAAGAACCGGCCTGAATATGAAAAACTGCTTAAACCGATAAAAACCGGCCTGACGGAAAAAAAGTAAAAATAAAAAATATAACAAATAGGAGAAAAATGAAGAGTGACGACGACTTGAGTTGAGAACAGCTTCAAATTAGAGTTATAGAGTTAAAGAGAGAGAGAGAGAGAGAGAGAGAGAGATAGTGAAGTGAATAGAAAATGGCAAAGCCGTCGTTGTCTTCATCTTCATCTTCATCTTCTTCTTCCACCACAAAGGATGCACAAGACTTATTACGCGCTCTTTGGTCTGCATATTCCGCTACACCTTCAAATCTCAAGGTTTGTTGCTTCTATTTCTCTCTTTCCCTTTTCATTTCTTCATAATTCTTTACTTTTCCCTAACCTTATTTTCTCTCTCAATTCTTTCAGATCATCGATCTCTATGTTTCCTTCGCTGTTTTCACCGCTCTCCTTCAGGTTCTTCCCTCAATTTCGCTTAGATCTAGATTTGTATGTTATTAAGTATTTGACATTTTGACTTTGCTCTTATTTATAATTATGACATTTTGGTTAATAATGTTTCGACATTATGTTTTTTAAAGATGTGCCTTAGTTGTTTGATGTTATGCAATTATTCTAAAACAAAGTGATTGAGCTTAAGGGCCTGTTTGGATTGCCTTATTTTTGAGCTTATGCAAAACAGCTTTTGCAAATAAATAAGTTTTTATGTATTATTCTTAAGCTTGTCAAAGTAGTTTATGTAAAATTATGAATAAGTTAATCCAATTATGAATTAACATAAAAACTTATTTATTTGCATAAGTTATTTTTCATAAGCTCAAAAATAAGTTAATCCAAACGAGGCCTATATGGTTAATGAGCTTCTGTTAAGGACGGATTGTTCCAGAGAAATTGAGTTCAAATCACACCTGGAACAATCCTTGGCCAGACTTTGCTTACCTCCCGACTGAATACCAGATTACCAAAAGGTTAGGACAAAAAAAAAGCAATTATTCTGCATGTATGTATTGTATGAGTAGGTGTTCCTGGAACTGTTAACATCCTTCATAGTACACATTGAACAAAGATAAGGCTAAGTTTAGGTGATACAAGCAAGTTGTTAAGGATTATCATTCTGAAAACTTTACCTTACTTCCTTCCACTCTCAAATGGAAACATCGTGAAACTATAAGTGCAATTATCTTTAGTTATCTCTTTGATTTTAAATGTAACAAGCTGGTACTGAGTTAGTTACCTATAGCTCAATTATGCCATTCAAAACCATATGTTGTTAGGAAACTTGATTTTACTGAATTCGCGCTATTTTCAAGTTTGTATGTACCTACTTTACTAGGCGTCAGTTTATCCGGTTTCAAACAAACCTAGAATCATCAACAACCTCCGACTTGTTTGAGATCAAGCATTAAAATAGCCAAAAGGACAGCGATAGCATTGATTTTAACAGAATTAGCTTGTTAACCAGATCTTTACTAGAATAGATGTAAAAGATCTAAAGTTCTGGACCTCAAAAGGCTAAGAGGAATGCTAGGGACACTCTCTAACACTCACTCTCCCATTGGATGAAATCAATGTATTTCCCTCCACTTTAAATGAGACCCATTTCTAAATTGTGGGACAGACTTTGATTTAAGCCAAATAGAGAGTGATTGTTAGTGTTGATAGCACTACTCAAAGGCTAAATACTGAACTGTAAACTAGCATGTTTCTGATTTTACCTAATTCAATCCAGATCATGAGACACTGTCACCTCTTTGATTACTAACTCAATGTAGTGTTACCTCCAAAATACAATTAAACAAACTGTACCCTTTATAGCTAGAAAGACAGTGTATTGAGATGCACGTCATGTGATGTGCAATAAAAAAGAGGAGATTCCGAACTCAATATTATTTAGAGCTGTTAATGTATAAACAAATAGATTTTGTCAGCTGTTTAAGCTTTTCTTTTCGAATTCCAATCATATTCTTTCACTTTTACGGGTCCTGCTGAAAAAAATTGATCAGGAAAAGGTACATTTTTTACCTCAACAACCAACGTGAAAAGAGATTTGTAGATCCCAGAAAGATCTCCTCCACTGTTGTTTACGGGGAAGGAAAAGAAATATAGTCGTAGGAATATCTTAGGCTTTGTTTAGGAGCTAGGAGGGGAGGGGAAGGGCGGGATTTGGAGGGTGTGAAATATAGAGGAAAATGGAGCAATCTTTCACATTTTTTCGAAAAGTATATCTTTAGAGAATGATAAATTAATGCTTATGATTAATATATTTTTTATTTTAAGAATATTATAACCATATAGATTAATTTTGAAGAATTTATATAAACCCTCCAAAACCCCCCAAAATCCTCCTCCAATACAATTTTTAAGTTCCCCCAAATGAAGAGAATTTTATGTTATGAAGTAAAACAAACCCCACAATTCCCTCCCTTCCCAATTTCCTCTATTTCTTCCACTTGCTCATTCCTTTTTTCCAAAAACCCTCCCCTCCCTTCCCCTCCAAACTTGCAAACAAAGCCTTAATGTACTTGTTTCATGAATAATCATGGTAAGTAGGGTCGGATAGCCTAAATTATTCTTGATTTTGAAGCACAGAGAGTAGAGACTAATCAAGGGTAATCCACAAGTAATATATGGTAATTTAAACAGCCCCTTTCCCCTTACCCACATTAATCATTGCCTTGTAAGATAGAGTCTCTTTATGTCAGAAATATATTATAGTCAAGAGTGTTTAGCATATTGTCACGCTCCCTTCCGGTATGCATTAACTTAGGTGTCAGAGCTATTTTATCTATTTCCAAGTGATTTGCAGGAGTTTAAGACCTAGCAAAGCATATATGTGTAAGATATGACTAACGAGGTCTTCAGAGTTCAGTCAATTGCATTTAATGTCCAACTCGGCACTTAATGGAATTATGTCTGATTTAAACGCGAACTAAATACACTTATGTGAATATGAGTTTCTACATTCCCCTTACCCGCTTGACACCAAGTAGGTAGGAGCGGGACTTTTTTCATCTCTCTGATCTATGTCTTAAACATTGGTTTTATAATGTTTCTCTACAAACACTTTGCCACAACGTTTAGGTTCGTTTTTACCCATATTGACTGAAAACAACAATCAACTACAAAAATATTATATGAATTCTGTTTTCTTTTTAGAACCATGAACTACAATAAAATATGGATTATGCTGAAGATAGGTATATATTTATGCAGGAAGTTGTAGAACAATCGCTATGTAACTTCAATGAAACAAAGTTCTAAGTTTCTAAATAAGTAAAACAAGAAAAATTCAATCTTACTTTACTAGACACTCTTCCAGTTTCCCGTTTAACGAGTTCTTACTTTTAACGGTTTTAAAAAAGATTGCACAAAATAAAAAAAAATTTGGTGAAGGTTTGAGTTTGGTAACTAGTTTAATGTTAACATTACATGCTTTTGTTAACACTTATATTCTTTTTTATGAACAGGTAGTTTACATGGCTCTTGTGGGAACATTTCCATTTAACTCCTTCCTTTCTGGAGTACTCTCTTCTGTAGGGACTGCAGTTTTGGCTGGTAAGTGTCAATGGTCTATTGCGATTTGCAAGCTAGCCTGTTATGCACATTTACCTACCAACATACTGAGATTTCTAAACCTACTTGAAAGATGAAACACATGCATTGAAATGAGGCCTCAATTCCTACTAGATACATGTGCCTCAATTCCTACTAGATACATGTGCCTAAATTTATTTTTCGTCTTACTTATCTTTGTTATCATCGTTTATTTTGAATCAGTTTGTCTCCGGATCCAAGTCAATAAAGAGAACAAGGAATTCAAGGTAAAAACAATATTTTCTTGTCTATTTTGATTTTTGTTTTGATGTTACGAGCCAAATTCAAGGCAACCGTTGTTAAACATGCCAAAACAAAGTAAGAAGGAAAGGAAATGAAGCAGTAAAGTGTTGTCTGCATATTATTTTCTCTACTTGATATATTCATACTGATAATTTGGTCCTCCGTCCTTCTGCAGGATCTTGCGCCCGAGCGTGCTTTTGCTGATTTTGTTCTCTGCAATGTGGTGCTTCACTTGGTGATCATGAACTTCCTTGGTTAAATTGGTTTCATGTGGTTTTTGTTGTTTCCAAGAGAACCGTCGGATGAAGAAAAATCATTAGTATTATTATATACCTGGGTTTTCTCATGTTACTGTAGTTTCATGTTGATTCCCTTACCTCTTCCATTTTTGGGGACTTCATTTTGAACATATAGATACTAGATATTCTGCTATCTTTCAAATTTAAACTACCTTTTTAATGATGGATTTCAGAAGGTGTTCACATGGATATCTAAGCCTGAGTACTACTCCAAAAACTCTGAAAAAGTAAAATTTATGTTTAGATCGATTGTGAATTTGGCGAAATTAGAGTGACATGATTGTCAAAATTACAGCGACAGATGTAAATCTGCCAAATTCACCACCATTACAAATACGCACCAAGTGTTTTTTTGATTCTATGGTGGCAAAAATTATTTTTTATTGAACTGATTTTAGTTAAGTCACTCTAAGGTAAAATGATTTATGATTGAATAAGTTCACATGAAAGTGAGTTGAATAATAAATTTGAGTGTAAAAGTCACATTTGGAGGCAAAAGCTATAAAGTTTAGTTTCCAAATAGGCAAAATTAATTTTAATTGAGAACTTTTAAACATATCAAAATTAATTTAAACATTCAGAAATTCTTTTGGAAGAGCCAAAAGTGAATTCAAACATGTACTTGGCAATGCAAGAGCACTTTCTTAACCACAAATTTCTTAACCACAAATTCAAACATGTACCCTCATTTTGGGTGAAAAGAGTTGGGCTAATGTTCGGGCAATGCGTGCCGTTTTGCATTTGTTTGCGGTAATGTCCGGGTTGAAAGTGAATTTCCATAAAAGTGAGTTGGTGGGTATCAACATTAATCAATCTTGGGTACAGGAGGCTGCCGCTGTTTTGAACTGTAGAATTGGTAGCTTGCCTATGTTGTATCTTGGTCTCCCTGTTGGAGGTGATCCTCGCAGACTACATTTTTGGAATCCTGTGGTTAATTGCATTAAATCTCGCCTGTCCCGTTGGAAAAGCAAACATCTCTCTTTTGGTGGCCGTCTTGTTCTTCTTAAGTCTATCTTGACCTCTCTCCCTGTCTACGCTCTTTCCTTCTTCAAAGCTCCCTCAGGTATCATCGCCTCTATTGAATCTCTTTTAATTCGTTTTTTTTGGGGTGGGTGTGAGGTTAATAGGAAAATTGCTTGGATTGATTGGGAGGCCATTTGTTTGGCCAAGGAGGTTGGAGGTTTGGGGGTAAGGAGACTTAGGGAGTTTAATTTGGCATTGTTAGGGAAGTGGTGTTGGAGGATGGTAGTGGATAGGGAGGGGATGTGGTACAGAGTTCTGACTGCTAGATATGGTGGAGTTGGGGGGCGGTTTCAGTCTTGTGGTAGGCATGGGTCAGTGTGGTGGAAGGATATTAGTTGTATTTGTGATGGCAATAGTTCGGTGTTGGGGAGTTGGTTTTCAGACAATTTACAGCTTAGAGTCGGTAATGGTGTTACAACCTTGTTTTGGTTGGATAGGTGGGTGTGCGATGTGCCTCTTTGTGAGAAATTTCGTCGCTTATATGAGTTATCCGATAATAAATTAGCTACTGTGGCACAAATGTTTCATTGGGGGTGGGATGTGGGTGGGGAAGCTTGGAAGTGGCGGAGGAGGTTGTGGGTTTGGGAGGAGGAGCTACTAGAGGAGTGTAGGCTTTTTTTATTAACAGTTACATTGCAGGTTGATTATGCTGATGCCTGGAAGTGGACCCCCGACACAGCCAAAGGTTACACGGCTAGTGGCGCCTACCGCTTGCTCACAGATACGATACAGATCAATGACCAGATTCCGACCAAGTTGTTATGGAGGAAGGACGTGCCTTTGAAGGTTTCGGTTTTCGCTTGGCGTTTGTTTCACAATCGATTACCCTCAAAATTAAATTTGTTTCGTAGAGGTATCATTCTTCCTGAGGCGCGGAACTGTGTTAGTGGTTGCGGTTGTCATGAATCCGAAAGCCATTTATTCCTATCTTGTGCTTTTTTCGGTCATCTTTGGCAGCTAGTTAGAAATTGGCTTTGTGTTCACTCAGCGGACCCTTCCCATATTTTGGATCATTTTATTCAGTTCGGTTCGTCTACAGGCTACGGTAAATCTAGATGCTCTTTTATGCATTTGATTTGGTATGCTACAACTTGGGTAATTTGGAAGGAAAGAAATGCAAGAATTTTCAGAGACACCCAGAGTTCCCATTTACAACTTCTCGAGAATGTCCAACATCTTTCCTTCTGGTGGTTTAAAGCTAATGTTGTTTCTTTTCATTATAGTTTTTACAATTGGTGCCAAAATCCTTTGTTATGTGCAGGAATTGGCTAGTTTTGTCACTATTGTTATACTCTGACAGTGTTTTGTAACCACTTTCTGAGGTACACCTTGTACCTGAAAGGTGGCTCTATGTTTTAATATATCATTTTGATCTTTTAAAAAAAAAAATTTCTGGGGTGATTTTATTCAAGTGAATTTTTCTGATATGAAACAAAAGGATCCAATGTGGGGTGGAAAAAACCCCGTCGGCTGTAGCATATGCCATGAGATCAACGTGTGTTGTGAAATGTGAAAACAAAAGTACAAGGTGCATTTCCTCGTGGTTCATACGAAGTTGTGAATATTCTCGATGTCTTTATTGACCAAAAAGATTGAAGAACTCAAGCAGCTTATTACTGCTCAATAGGAACAAGAAAAATAAAGAAAACAAACTCCATCATAAAGGACATACACCAAAAGCCGTACAAATAAATAATAATTATTTCAAGTCTTCTACTCTTTGTTAAGGTTATACTTTTGTTATTTAAACCTTTACCAATGTGAAATAAGACTTGTCATCGATGGTATATTATCTCTATTCAACATCTATGCTGGGAGAGTCATTATCTAGACTATCATCCACATCTCTCAAAAGTTTGACAAATACTTTCATACCATGAATGAAAGAAATTAGGATGTAAATGAGTTGAATTAATCAGCAAGGTCTCAATATATTTTACCCAGTAACAATAAGATATTTTACGTTTTTCATCCATTTTCTACTAAAAAAAATAATGTAATCAAATTTTATATCTTTAACTCACTCATTAATCATCATTCTTAAATATTGAAGATGAAGATGTTTGTATGTGAAAAGATGTACGTATACAAAAAAACATTTATACACCTAACTAAAATACTATTATATTATTTTAAACCTTTTTTTGTTCTAAGGGGCGTCAAAGCAAAAAAAACATGCTTTTATAGAATCTTTTTATAAGTTATCCGACATGCGTATTACGAGTGTTATTTGAGTGTCAGACATCGACACGTGTCCTACTTCAGGACACCTTCATCCAGGGAGTATTTGAGCTTTATAATTTATTATTATTAGTGTTTTTTGTTGAATTTACTAATTTAGTTTTGTGATGTGAATGTCTTTATCAAAATGTGTGATATGTTTGTTATTAGAGGCACTGCAACAAGATTGACACAAGCCATAGTAGATGAAGTTGCCAGGGTGGCCTATGTACTGCCGTTTGAACTTTGAACCTTACCCTTTCAATGAATCTTTCCTTAGACCAAACAACATGTATATTTTCCATTTAATACATAGAAAATAAGGGTGGCAATATAGTCAAATGTCAACCTTATGCAAGCAAAATTAAATTAAAAACGCACAACAACATAAGAAGAAATCTACTACTCTATAATATATTTGAGCCATCATATCCCACATGAAAGTGATTTATGCATTAAACACATTAAAACAGTTTCCATATGTGTATAAACCAAAACAAAATAT
>Ga0228710_1004903_pt1 | contig 21003 bp, 15 predicted proteins | sample MedpolnodulmetaG_FD_177995 | JGI IMG/M metagenome (GOLD analysis project Ga0228710, IMG submission 177995) | Root nodule microbial communities from Medicago polymorpha collected in Santa Monica, California, United States - pink nodules | ecosystem: Host-associated > Plants > Roots > Nodule... | reverse complement strand
CTACTTCCGGTTTGTGGAAGGAACCTGTATAATTGCTTGTGTTCTTTCTTCCTCTGTTCTTTACATTTATCCGCTGCACAAAGACTCTGAACTCACTCAGACTCTGAACTACTTCAGACTCTGAACCTGAGAACAGTTCTTCAGAACGTAAAAGAAGAAGTTTTCAAAAACACAATTCAACCCCCCTTTCTTGTGGTTTTTTCTCACCTTCACTTAGGTCTGCCCATATATGAATATTAGGACACTCATAACATACTCTCTCCACACTTTCTTAGTAGTTTTACAAACAGGCAGCCCTAATCTACGTTTACCTTACTAAGGGTTTCAATAGAATGGTTCTATTAGGTTACATCTTATTTCCTTTAGCTAGGCACTTGTTTCCCTATTTACTACCAATTTAATTCCTAGGTTCGGTAAGGCACCACCTGACTCAATAGTTTAACCTACTAAGTACCTAAGCCTAGGGTCAACAATTCATATGGTATCTTTGTCTAGTTAATAATCACTTACTTCATAAATAGATAGTTCTCAATAAAGGGATATAAATATAAAGATATAAGCATCCAGTTAGTAATAGCATATTAGGCCATGTCACAACCTAAGTACCTAATCTAGGGTTGCACCTATCACAGAAATAAACTATTTCCTAATAAAACTTAATAACGAACAAAAGAATAAATAAATAAAATAAACGACATATTATATTAAATAAATTTCCAACAAAACTATACAAAGGTTCATCTTAGAACTCGAACCTAAAAAGATTTAGTTAGACATGGTAACAAAAAACAAATTACTAAAGATAAAAACATACCCTAGAAAACAAGGAGAAGATAGAAACTCTCTCGAAGCTCCAAAGTTGTCTTCCTCTTTAACTGCCACAGTTCTGAACAAGAAATTCTGAATGAGGAAGGCTGGAATTTATAGTGAGAGTTTCTACCTAGGTTTGGGCTAAAAGTGCGGGCTTTACCCAAAACGAAAGTAGGAAAAGACAGTTGTGCCCCGACGTTTTTCATGCACGGGGCGCATGAGAGTGCACCCACATTGCATGCCCTAGGTGCATGGGAAATTCCCTAGGCGCATGGTTTGGAAAATCCATGCACGAGATATTTTTCCATGCCCTAGGCGCATGGTGTCTATATCTTGAGCCCAATCTCCAATTTTACGTCGTTTTCAGGTCTTCGTCTTCAAATAACTTGCCTCGGTACTTTGGGAACAGAATTCCTCCCATTTCGTAAGTCTTCTGAGGCCTCTTGAATCTTTATTCTTGTTTCTTGAATCTTCAGATGTTCTTGATTTGCCGATTTGCATGATTTCTTCGTGAATTACTTCAAAAACCCCCTAAAATTGATATGATTCGGGAAAACTAGAATTACAGACTCAAATATAGAAAACATTATAAAGGTTTCAAAATCATAAGCAATCATTCTAATACTCCTCCTTTTTGGTGTTAAATCCTACTGAAAATAACTGAAAAACATGCTAAGAATAACGTACGTTGACATGTCATCAGTATGCTCCTTGAGGTTGAAACTGGTTAATGTCCATCTATGTGTGTATGACTATGAGCCAGATATTGAGGATGATGTCTTAGACATTGTGTTCTCTAGCAGAACAAAAGTTTGTTGGACGAGGATCCCTGTAAATGTTCCCTCTAGATATTTTGTCTTTTTACTCTAAAACAAGTGTTCTGAAGTGGAAGTATGTGTTTTAAGGAAGATAGTTACTGATGTTGGTAGGTTTTATGAGAAGCTAGTTTTTGATGAGTATATTTTCTTAACTATGAAGCAAGCTGGGACTTACGTAGTGAAGCTTCTAATAGCTTTTATAGGTGTAATTACTGAGAGTATTATGAGTCAACACCCTGAAATTGTGAGGCGAGATGAACTCCAAATAAAAAAGGGAGTATATTTGACTTTTGACTATAGGCTGTTTGTCGGACCACACAATCTAAACATTGTGATGTTTATATTTTTTGTTTCCAAGAGCAATGGTTTCTTATGCCCCTGTGGTTGATATGATGGATGTTTTGTGCTGGATGTTTTATGACTATTTGCCAGCTCTCAGTTTTGTGGGCCTTAGCCCTAGATATTTGTATACTTATGTGCTTATGGTTTGAAATAGCTATGTACTAATTATTCTGTTTTGCTTCTACTACTCACCTGTCTTGGATTCTGCTCCTGATGAATGCATGAACAGTGTTTTGTCAAAATTATGGCCAAAAAGGGGGAGTAGTTATTAGAGTGGTGTTTTTGATATATGACTAAGGGGGAGTACCACCTCAAGGGGAGTAGTATTTGTTTTTCTAATCTTCTATTTTGGGGGAGCATGAACGTTTACTAGCATGATGATTCCATGATAATATGTGCTTGATATATGGATGCATGTGGGTGTGTTATGTTTCTAATATGCTTATGTCATACCTAATGTCTAGACATCATCACTTTGAGAATTTATTTTTCTTTGAAGACATAGTTTGCTTGTGAGAGTTTATTTCTCTCTGATGAAATTTTACTTGTGAGAGTTTATTTCTCTCTAAAGATGTGTTCTGTGAGGATGACTTCTATCTCTATTATGCTGCTGCGTATGCCTCTGATGTTTTTGGTGAAGTTCCATGTTTTATTATGGATTATTTCTTTTGAAGACTTTCTTTTGAAGAAATGTTGAAGATGTTTTACTTTCTTTCAATATGAGTTTTGAGTTAAAAAGAAAGCAGGTATGTTTTTGTTTCCCTCCCGTTCTTGGTAGTTTATGCAAGATGAGTTATGCAAAGGTTGTTTTAGGCAAAGTTTTCCAAAAGGGGAGATTGTTGGGTTTTATATTGTGTTGGCCGCATTTTGTTAAAACAAGATGTTCTAACAAGATGTTGAACCAGATGTCTTGACATATGAGTATGACATTGTATCGTGCTTTGTTTCACAATCTTTAAAGATTTGTTTTATGCATGAGATAACTGAAGATTTTATTGAAGATATGATTCATGTAGCTTGTGCTCCAAGAAGCGTGTGTTTCTAGAAATTGCAGAGGTAGGTTTATGCATTGCCTTGTTTCCAAAGTTAGATGTCAAAACATTTTAGGAAATAATATTTGCTCCTAGAAAATGGTGAAGACCATATATACATTTTGAATTTTGCTCTTCTCCCAACAAATTTTGCTCACTCCCAACTGAAAAAACCAAAATGCCCCTGCGTGTTATAGTTCAGCATGACTTACGTCACGCACCTATGGCCGGTGGCGTGAGTTAACTCACTCTGCTCTGGCCGGTTGTTTGAGCTGAAGAGCACGATTTTTGGACGGTGGTCAGTTGGTGAAAGGCATCCTTTACACGTTTTTTTTGACTCATTTACACGTTTTTTTGACTCACACTATGTGTAGATACAACCTAGGCATCCATTTCCCCTATAAATACCCTTCCAACCTTCATCATTTCTCACATTTTCTCCTCCTCTTCCTTCTACAACAACAATGTTGTTTTTTTCATCCTTGACCTTTCATAGAAAGAGGCCTCTTTGAAAATTTGAAAATTTGAAGAGGTTTCTTTGAATTGGAGACAAGAGGTGATCAATCTTCGTGGGGTAAAATGACGTCATTTCGTGGTTTTGTTTTAACCCAAGTGGAGGTTAAACAACAAGAGTGCAAAGGCGAGGCAGCAAGCAGCAGACCTCATTTTGAGAATTGTTGTTGTCATGAAGCAGTGCCATGAAGAACAATTGATGGGTCATCTTGGTGTTGTCTCGTATGAGTATCTTGGAGAAGAGTATCCGGAAGTTCTAGGTTCAATTTTGGGTGCTCTCAAGTCGATTGTTAATGTTATTGGTATGACGAAGATGACTCCACCCATTCAGGATTTGCTGAATTCATATCCTAATATTCTTTTTATATCGTTTTCTGGTGGTTTTTTTAACTCAGATTTAGTTTTACCTCCGTTGTAAATTTATCATTATATTAATAAAATGAGATTTTATATCTATTACTTTTGTTCCTTTATTTTTGTTTATATTTGCATTTATTTTATGATTGCGTATTGAATAAATAAATTCGAATAAAAATTGTGTATTAAGGAATAAATAAATTTGAAAAAACACTAATTAAACTCAGCATGAATTCGAATAAAAATTGAGTATTAAAGAATAAACAAATTCGTAAAAAGACTAATTAAACTCAGTGTGAATTCGAATAAAAATTGTGTATTGAATAATTAAATTTGAATAAAGACTAAATAATCTCAGCGTGAATACGAATGAAAATTGCGTATTATAAAATCGAATATTCTATATGATTATGTGTGAATGATCTGACTAATGTCTATTTGATATTCTTAAATGTTGTTGATGCTTATATGTTATTATAAGATGTTGATTGATGCCTATTGATTTTTATTAAATGAACGTTTATATTTAAAAGTGAATATTATTTGACTATGATGTATACATGTCTAAATGTAATTGTTGTGATCTTTTATCCGAATCTAGACATGTGTTTATGCATTTCTTATGTTGAATATATTCTCACCCTCTAGTGGCGGGTTGGGCGCCTACACCTTTGTGGTGTAGACTTGCAACTTATCTGATTGCAGCTTCCAAGCTAACTGTAACAGAGAGCTTCATTAATGAAACACGTAGGCTTAAGGTCAAGACCATATAACCTTCGTAGAGACCGTACAAAGCTTCCGAGTAAGAACATCCCCACTCCAAATATAATTTTTTTATTCAACTATGTAGTTGTTTCAAAAGAGGGCTTGGCCACATCTAAACATGAATGGGATAGACGAGTATACCATGAATAATAGACTTAACCAACTGCACCCTACCCATGATCGAGAGCATAGTACCTTTCCAAGTTGCAAACTTCATCTTAATTTTGTCTGTAATTGCAAGAAAAAAGCACACTTTGGTTTTCCTTTGAACACCTGGCATCCGAGATATGTAAAAGGAATACTACCAGCACCAAAGCCCAAAAAATCAACAAGAATTTGCTCACGAGCATGTGTCATAGCCCCAGTGTAAAAGCAGCTTTTGTTGTTATTAATAATTTGTCCGGAAACCTCCGAGTAATCCTTAAAAAATGAGAGGAGACAACGGATGTTACTTTTGAGACCTATGCGAAAAATCATAACATCATCCGCATGAAAAATGTGAGTAGGGAGAGTGACACCTCGACAATAAGACATAGGCATAATTTTTCATGTATTCCGGGCCAAAGACAGAGCCCTACTCATGACCTCCTCCGCAAGACAAAATAGGAGAGGGGACAAGGGGTCTCCTAGACGAACACCACGAGAGCAAGAGAAGAAACCAGCAGCCTTGCCATTCACCAAAATAGAGAGGCGCGTAGAATGAAGAATAGATAAAATTCAGTCAACAAAAACAGCGGCAAAACCAAAATGATATATAACCGGAAGCAAAAAATTTCAATCTAAAGTATCAAATGCTTTCTTCATATCAACTTTCATCGCTACATTACCTCCATATTACCTCCGGTATAATTTATAATATTTTAGACTTTCATATTGTAACAAACTATTCTCCTTATTTCTCATAGGAATGTAGTTCTATTGTATCATAAAAAAGGAAATTTTATAGGAAGGTGGATATTGCATTAAATAGAATTAGTGTGAGATAAAAACACATGAACATCTTAAAAAAATTTTTTTGGTACAATAATAAAACTTATTTTTAATAAATGTAAATTGAATATATGGTTCACTTTTAATATTTAATAGAATAAAAATATATTTTGCTATTCAATCATTTATATATTGTTTTTTAGAGATTTTTTTGAAAAAACATAATCAATTTTGTTCTTGTTTATCATAATAACAATCACTTCTTTGAATATTTTTTTTGCTCGGATACAACTATATAAAACTAGCGGAAAGACGGGCACTATCGCAACTATATAAACAATCACTCCTTATTATGTTTGTTTGTATAATTTTGATTGAAATATTTAAATTTCAAAATATTAATGGAAATTATTGATATATTGATTTATAAACAAAATATTGTCAAGGCATATAACAAAATTATTTTTGATCTCAACATATTTTAGTTTGCCTACATATAAAATTAAGATAAAATAATGATATTTTTTTAAGAACAAAATAAAGAACATTTATTGTTTTTTCTAATAGTAATTAGTAACATCATAAATAAATGTATAAATGACATGGTAGGTAAAAGAAACATTGTTATGATTGCGATAAAAGAATATCTTTAAAAACTACATTTTTCGTAAAGTCTCCATCTTCTGCTTCTATTTTCCCTTCTTTAATGAGAACTTTTGTTGAATTTTGAGAAACTTCTCTTGATAAAACTACATATAATTGACCATTCATGGAAGATAGATTTCGACATTGGGAATGGTCTTCCCTTGTGACTTATTTATGGTAATAGCAAACTTAGTCTAACGGAAAACTGTTTTCTATTAAGCACAAAGGGAAGTCTTGAACTCGCATTTGTTTTTAATTTAATTATGGGCAAGAATGCTCTTTTTCCAGCATTGCTTCCTGTTAGGAATTTCACATCCAACATATTCTTAAATAAACCACGACATAACAATCGTGTCTCATTACACAAGCCATATTTAGGGTCTATGTTTCGCAACAACATCAAAGGTGCACCTTTTTTTTACCTTTAAAATATGCGGTGGGATACTTCCTTGAGAAATTAAGTTTAAGAATTCCTATTGATATGGTAGTGTAGCCATTTGTTTCTTTCTACCCTATTTATCTATCTTTAATCCACCGATTCTATTTCCACTTCTATTTGATTTTTTATTCTTCTATATTGTGATTACAATTTATGATATTACTCCTCGCCTATGAATTACATACACTCCTCATATTAGATGTGTCTGAACATGTGTTGCATCTGCATCCACAAATATATTTACCCTAAATTATGTGATTTGCTCAAATTATAACATTATTGGCGTGTTAGTATTTGTGTTGTATCTGGTGTCGGTGTTCGTATCCATACTTCTTAATTAGCGGTCCTATCTTTTAATGGCCTCTTAGATGGTGGTTTGAATGTAACCAAAAACAAAAGATGGTGGTTTGAAACTTTCTACTATTTGTGTTTTTAATTGTTGGTAACATAGTGTGATTATGGTTTAACAATTTTAAATTGTTTAAACGGTTTTAACAGTTTGATTTCACTGTATTTTGTTGGATATTGGATGGTGGCCATGAGAGCAGTTTATCAATTGTATACATGCAGAACGGCAGGGACGGAGCTTAACGGCAGGCGATGTTATTTCTTATTTTCTCTTTATTTAATAATAATTAAAAAAAACTACGGTTCTCTTTATATAAAAAAAAGCCACGCTATCATAGATTGTATTAGCAATTATAAACCACCAAAGTCAAATAATCTCTAAAATTAATCGTAAACAATTTGAATCATAATCACTTATAAACAAGCAAAGTTAAATATAATCCATAAAATTAATCGACTTTAATTAGTTGTAACATGAAAGGATTTAAAGTCCAATCTTTAACATTATATTTTGCACATGTTTGTTAAGAATATTTTTTCCAGAAGATTTAAAGTCCAATATAAGACATTATTTTTTGTTCACGTTTGTTACTAATTTTTTTTTTAGAGTATTTAAAGTCCAATCTTTAACATTATATTATTTTTTGCTCATGTTTGATACTAATCATTTTTTTAGAGTATTTAAAGTCCAATCTTTAACATTATATTATTTTTTGCTCATGTTTGTTACTAATCTTTTTTTAGAGGATATAAAGTCCAATCTTTAACATGATTTTTTTTCTCACGTTTGTTACTAATATTTTTTTAGAGGATTTAAAGTTCAATCTTTAACATTTTTTTTGCTCACGTTTGTTACTAATATTTTTTTAGAGAATTTAAAGTCCAATCTTTAACATTATTTTTTGGTCAAATTTGTTACTAATTTTTTTAGAGGATTTAAAGTCCAATATTTACCGTTATTTTTTGTTCACGTTTGTTATAATTGATCAAAGGCTAAGGAAGAATAACTTAATAAAATAATATGGAAATATTGTTTTTTGTGGAAGTAATAAAATAATATGGAAATACTGTTTTTTGTGGAAAGGATGTGAAAATACTTGGCAACCTTTGTCGGTTGTATTGAGCGGAACAACATAGATGTCCAATATAAAATCGGCTGATAAAAAAGTAACATGTGTTTCAGTTTTGTGCTAGTTTTTTGTGAGTTTCATCTATGGTTAACGGAGGTAAATGAGGGTTAACGAGGACGATTAGTGACATGGATTAGTAATCCACGTGTTATTTTATAATTTGCTAACAGTAAGAACAATTCATAACGAATTGTGTGAAGTTTTCTCTTTAAATTAAATTTATTCTTATCTATTTGTTACATGTGATATTTGTATTTAAAATTAAAATTAAAAATTGAGGGTTTTTTGGAAAGAAAAGTCCGACCCAAAAGTGTGCTAAAAGGGGTAGTTTTCTTTATATATAGTATAGATGAATTTTTTATTACAAAATTATCTTATTTTTTATACTTATTATTTTCTCCCTCTCTTATATTTTTTATAAAGTTACTGTAATATCTTTTCATTTAAAGATGCATTTAGATTTTTTTTAACCTGGTTTTTTTAAAAAAAATTAACAAATAGGTACAATGCTCTTTAAAGTTGTTGCAAACCCATTTTTTTTCTTTTGAAGGAAAGTTGTAACCACCCCTGTAGGGATTGTTTCTTATGATTAAAATAAAAATAATATTGAAATTTAATACTTTAGGATTTTTTTAATTTTTTATAAAAAAAAAATCATAATCTATTTTGTGCTTATTTATCGTAATAAAATCATTTTTCTAAAAAATAATTTAATTTAGTTCTCCCTGAAGAAATATATTTTTTTTGTTTATATACATCAATATAAAAGAAATTTTTTGCTACAAAGTCACATCAATCATTTTAAAGTTATATTCTTTCTCGTCTAAATATGATCTTTTGATTTGATTTGGATTAAGATTAAATTTGTTTGTTCTTAAAAAAAAAAAATTAAGTTACTATGTATTATAGAGTGAGTTTGTTTTAATTTGTATCTAAGAAAGAAAAATTAGAGAAAGGTTGAAGGAAAGTATACAAAAGATATAATTTTAGTTACGTGTCAAAAAATTCAGAAGGGATAAAATTATATTTTTAGTAGACATTAAATTTCTTAACTAGAAAATAGACGAGAATAGATAATAACAGCGTCTCCTATATCTATACTTTATCTATACTATATATAAAGAAAACTACCCTTTCAGCACACTTTTGGGTTGAACTTTTCTTTTCAAAAATATCCTTAATTTTAAATTTTAATTTTAAATACAAATAACACATGTAACAAATATAATATATACTGTATATAAAAAAAACTACCGCTTTCAGCACATCTTTGGGTTGGACTTTTCTTTCCAAAAATACCCTTAATTTTAAATTTTAATTTTAAATACAAATAACACATGTTACAAATATATAACAATAAATTTAATTTAAGGAGAAAACTTACGCACAGTTCCTTATTAATTGTTCATACTATTAGCCAATTATAAAATAACACGTGAATTAATAATCCATGTCACTAATCGTCCCCTTTAACCCTCTTTTACCTCCGCAACCATATATCAAACTCACAAAAAAACTAACACAAAATAAAAAACCCATGTAACTTTTTTATCAACCGCTTTTATGTTGTACATTTGTGTTTCCCTAAAAAAATGTTGTACATATGTGTTGTTCCCCTCAATATAACCGACAAAGATTACCAAGTATTTTCTTACCCCTTACACAAAAAACAGTATTTCCATATTATTTTATTTTATTAATATTATTATTTTATTTTATCTATACTTCTATACTATATAGAAAGAAAACTACCCTTTTCAGCACACTTTTGGGTTGGACATTTCATTCCAAAAATACCCTTAATTTTAAATTCTAATTTTAAATACAAGTAACACATGTAACAAATATATAACCATAAATTTAATTTAAGGTGAAAAATTACGCACAGTTTCTTATTAATTGTTCTTACTGTTAGTCAATTATAGAATAACACGTGGATTACTAATCCATGTCACTAATCGTCCCCTTTAACCCTCTTTTACCTCCGTAACCACATATCAAACTCACAAACAACTAGCACAAAACATAAAACTCATGTTACTTTTTTATCAACCGCTTTTATGTTGTACATTTGTGTTTCCCTAAAAAAAATGTTGTACATCTGTGTTGTTCCCCTCAATACAACCGGCAAAGATTGCCAAGTATTTTCATACCCTTTACACAAAAAACAATATTTCCATATTATTTTATTATTTTATTTTATTAATATAAGTTACTCTTCCTTAACCTTTGATAAATTGTAACAAACATGAGCAAAAAATAATGGTAAAGATTGGACTTTTAATCCTCTAAAAGAGATTAGCAACAAACGTGAGCAAAAAATAATGTTAAAGATTGGACTTTAAATCCCCTAAAAAAAAAGATTAGTAACAAATGTGAGCAAAAAATATTGTTAAAGATTGGACTTTAAATCATTTAAAAAAAAGATTACGACTCAAAATATTTTAGAAAAAGATTAGTTAGCACTATATTAATCATTAAATATTAATAAGTAGGGTTCTCACAACTAATCAAAATTTTTTTATTTTTATTTCATGTTATAACTAATCAAAGTCGATTAATTTTATGGATTATTTGACTTTGCTGGTTTATAAGTGATTATGATTCAAATTTTTTACGATTATTTTTAAGGATTATTTGACTTTGCTGATTTATAATTGCTTATACAAACTTTGATAGCGTGGCTTTTTTTTATATAAAGAGAACCGTGGTTTTTTTTTTAATTATTAAATAAATCATTATTTTGTTTAAAGCAATGTTTCTTTTACATAACATGTCATTTATACATTTATGTTATAATGTTACTAATTACTATTAGAATAAACAATAAAAAATCATTATTTTACCTTTATTTTATATGCAAGCAAACTAAAATATGTTGAGTTCATAAATAATTTAGTTATATGCCTTGACAATATTTTGTTTATAAATCAATATATCAATAATTTTCATTAATATTTTAAAATTTAATCAAAATTATACAAACAAACATAATAAAATAATCGCATGCGTTACGTGCCCGTCTTTCCGCTAGTATATATAAAGAAAACTACATCCTTTAGTTCTTTTGGGCTAGATTTTTCTTTCCGAAAATAGCCCCAATTTTCAATACAAATAACACATGTAACAAACATATACTAACAAATTTAAATATTAAAAAAAAAATGTAACGAACTAGATATATGTCTGATTTTTTTCCTTTATCATTTAAAAATTGTAACAAACTAGATAACTATATTTATACTTATTTTTTTATTATCCCAATTATACCCTTAAACAACTTTTTTTATAATAAAGATTGTTGTTGCTGTCGTTAAAAAAAAGAAATTTGATTATATTTTTTTGTTATATTATTGGTGTCATTAAAATAAATAATCATGATTCGTTTGTTTTTTTTTTTTTGTGGTTGCCAGGATTTGAACCTTGGACCTTGCATATTTTATGCATTGTCCCTACCAACTGAGTTAAGCTCACGATGACATGATTCGTTTGGTTTGTTATAAGTTATAAACAACAAACATTGATATTTTTAGTTTTAATCAAAATCAAAATTTCATAAAAAAATATCATTCATAATTTTCAAACGTTAACACAAACGTGTCCGTTTTTTCGCTAGTATAATATACAAACACTAACCATACACAGGGGTGAAGTGGTAAATAAAAACTAGTGAAGGCTAAAAAGGTAATCGTAATTTAAATGCAGTGGAATTCTTCGCCTTCCTAAAAAGGTAATTTCAATTCGCAGCCGCACTCTATTCAGGATGGAGGAACCAACTGACGTTAACAAGCAGCTCTTGGGTGTCCTCCCTATCTTAGACTCTTCCGGCCATTCACTTTATGCCCCGCCACTTCCCACTCTTCCGTTTGATCTGGTGGCAGAGATCCTGTGTAGGCTACCAGTGAAGCTCCTACTTCAACTCCGATGCATTTGCAAGTTATGGAATTCTCATTCTCTAATCAATGATTCAAAATTCGCTAAGAAGCACCTTAGCATGACAAGCATGCGCCGTCTCTACTGCGTAAGACGATGCCCCATGTACTCTTTCAAGTACATTCTCCGGTCTTATCCACTTGACTCCTTCTTCCGCAACACAATCACTAACTTCTCACAGTTTGAGTATTCTCCCAACAATTTTAATGGAGATTATCCTAGGTTGGACTTTGTATTGCAGATGAAGATAAAAGGTTTGTCATACTGTGGAATCCTTCCATTAGAAAAGTTAAAGAGTTGACCCTTTTTAAAAAACCGCCAAATCTTACTATGATGACATTCGGCTTTGGCTATGATTCTTTAACGGATAATTACAAGCTGGTTGTTATTTTTCTATACAGTATATGTAATGGTTACACATCAGAAGTGAGGGTTCTTACATCAAGTGCAAATCTTTGGAAAAACATTCAAAAGTTTCCTTTTGGTTTTATCATTTATTTACAGTCAGGAAAATTTGTGAATAGCACGATTAATTGGTTGGCAGCTATTAAATTTGATCTCGAAAGTCCACGCTTTATTGTTTCTTTTGATTTGGAGAATGAGTCTTTTCAAAAGATATTGCTTCCTGATTTTGGAGGGGTAAATGTGTGTAATTTTTCGACCTTGCTTGTGTTGAGGGATTGTTTGTGCGTAACTTATAGTGATTGTGATTATTATTGGAAAATGAAGGATGTTTGGGTTATGAAGGAGTATGGAAATAAAGATTCTTGGACTAAATTGTTCACTTTTTCTTCTCTGTTCTCTTTCAGGCCAGTATATTTTTTTGAGGATGATGATCAAGTGTTGTTAAAGTTTGAATGGTCTTCTAAGTCATCTGTCTATGATTCCAGGCATGGTACTTTCAAGTCTAATGACTTCGAAAGCATCCTACGAGTCTCTGTTGAGAGTTTAATATCACCTTGTTTTTAATGCAAAATGTAGATTTAGTGATATGTCACTCGAGCATTATGGGCGACTTCTTGGATTATTTTTAGTTAATCATTGATTGATTTTGCAGCTTGATAAATTGTTGTTATTTTCATTTAAAATATTTGGTTGTTAGAGTTTTTAATTCTCTGCGTTATATTGTATATAGTTCACAACCATGCATTGTGTTATATGGTTTTACTTTTCATTTTCTAGGATCCTAACAAGGACTTGTATGTATTGTGAAGGCACTATTATTTATTGGAAATGTCTGCGCAAGGCTGCAGAAATTTTATAATGTCTGCCTAAAATCGTGCATGGTACCATTACGTACTGAACAAATCAAATTTTATCAGACGGTGGCGTTCTTTGTGATGGTTAGGATACACTAATGTCTTGCAATGATTTTTGATGAATTAAGAAGATCATTTAGAGATCATCTACTAAATGAATTTAAGGTGGTGTCTTCTAGGATTCATTTTCTAATATAACTTTGCTTTCTAGGAATACAAGTCCAATAAATGGTACCTTGCAACTTCAGTACATATATTAACAAATTTGATGATAAAAGAGGTATCAGTTAGAATACATTATTATTTGAAGTGTGAAATAGTTAGTTAAATCAGTACCATGGGATATAGACTATATTGGTCTGCCACTCAGGTTCAGGTTCTGATGAAAGCTTCAAAATGGAAAGTGATTTAGTGTGGGAACATGAAATAGAGTTGAAGGTATTTGTCATGAACTTTGTTGTGTTTTATAGTTAAAATTTGCTTATCATATTTAAAATGGATAGTGATTTAGTGAGGTAACAGGCTTTGAGACTATTCCTCATGGTTCTCTCTTTGAATCAGGATAAGTTAATAATTTGCCAAAATAAATTTTAAAAAATGGAGAAAAACAATATTTGGTCTTTAACCAAACATGCTATAGAGAAAAGTTACATGATTAATCATCACATTGTCATATAACTGTTGAGTTTGTTCTTCAAATGGAGTAGAAATACAACGTGTAGAAACTTATTTCACTCTCCATTTCAATCTTCCATGGACTCTGTTGTTTTAACTGTGGATTATCATTGCAATGCCTCTACATTAAGGTTTCAAGTTCATTCTATCAAGAAACTTGTTACATTTGCATTATCATATAGTTTCTAGTGAAATTTTATCTCTCCCTCTTAATCATTTTGAACCTTTCTATTTCAATTTGTTCTTTTTCTGTGTGATTTTAGACTCTAAACAAGAGAGTTGTAATTAATTTTTTTGTTCAAGTTGGAAAATTAAGAACGAGATTGTTATATTCGCCATGATAAGCTTAGTGAGAAGTTCTTAAGTTTCTTTTTGTTATAGAATATATAGACCTTTTTCTATGTTTTCTCTACTTCCCGTGTCACTTTTTGAGTCTGAAATTCTAAACCAATGGGCGCAAGTGCTTCAAGAGATAAAGCATTTCCATGAAAGTTATAATCAAGATGCTTATAGAAAGGTTCGGTATAAAGTATAATTGTTATTCCAAGAGGAACTGAAAATTTCTGTTTTGAATGGATGAATGACTACAAAATTTATGTGTAAGCAAGTCTAATGTCAATTTTGAGTAGATTTTGTAGTAACATGAGGGACTATTCCTGGTTCTGTGTTTCTGAATTATTGAAATTCCTTTGTTTATAAGTTGTTGTTGAAACCTTTTTTTTGCATGAATTTTAGCAGGAAATCTATTTGTGTGATGTAGAAAATGAAAAAAATTATCATCTACTTCTGAAACATGGCTGCACCTGCCATCACAAAGATAGATAACAGTTACTATCCTAAGGTTTTTATCATGTCTCTTCCCAAAGTAACTTATTTTATAAGTAAAAAAAAATACCAAATCACACTTATTAAGAAAACTAAAATATAGTAGTTTGATGTTTACTTTTTTGAGTAAATAGGCAATTACCCCCCTAAAATTGTAAGTTTCGTCAATTACCCGCCTGAAATTAACAAAACTTCAATTACCCCCTGAAATTGCACAACGTTAATCAATTTACCCCCTGATTTGTAAGATGAAAAAACAATTCTTATTGGTTAATGATTATGGAGAAAACAGAAAGGAGAACAAATTCAATCCAATTTGCATTTAATTTCACTTTCGGAAAAAAGATTTTTTGTAATAGAATAAAATTTGTTTTTTTTTACTTATATTTTGAGACAAAGAAAATGAGATTTTTTTGCTTATAATTTAAGTATTTTGGTTCACCAAAAAAAAGTATAAAACATGGTGGATTTTAGGGTGACGGTCCAACTAAGTCTGTCACCGGTGAACCACTATGAATAACAATAAGAGCCGTTTGATTAATTGATTTCATATATCTTATTATATACCATATACACTGAATCACACTTATCTTTTTCCTCTCTCCCCTCTTCTTCACCTTTATCCCCTCTATTCCTTCAATATTTAAATTCGTAATCTCAACTGACGAAATGGTGGTAACGGTAACGATCATAGATCAATCGGTTTTGTTAGAAAAATTCATGACATATTAGATAGCAGTATCATACAATCTAATCCAACAGAAATGATTTTGTGGAAATTGAGAATATAATACAAAGAAAGCAAAGAGAGAAGAAATTAAATTGTCAAAAATATGATTATTTATACAATCTTTGTGCTTTAGTTGCTGGATTTTTCCTTGAATGCACCGACTTTCGTTAGAATTTCCTAGGCTTTTCTTTTGGTTTAATTGTTGGGTATTTGTCCAATATATGTGTTATTGTTTGATATAATTTACTAGAACATTGTAACCAAATTGCCAACAAGAAACTTTGTTGAACTACTCGATGAAGGAGAGTATAATAAGATGCCACATTTGCACACTGAATGTTGAAAAGGAGTAAACAAATTGAAATGGGATTTGAAATCTCAAACATAAGATGCCACCGTTTTCTGAGTTTGCTAGATTTTTTAGGTGGGAGAGCGCTACCGTCTGATATGTAGTGGTGGAACAAATGGAGACGAAGCTCTGCCATGGTCGTTGTGCAACACGAAGTGAGATTTGCTAGGACTAGAGAAAGAGCGAGGATGGAGGGAGGGGAGATATGATCAAGTGTGGTTATGACTAATGAAATCGTATAGACTTGTTTAATCGAATGGTCAATTAAAGTGGTACACCGGTGATGGATTTAATTAGACCCTCACCCTATAATCCACCATAAAACAAATATGGATAATTAGATTGCGAAAAAGATTTTTTATTTTAATTTATTTTTGTGAATGAAGTACATATATTTTGTGCTTTATTCTTGAAAATAATATTTTAAAACATCTTTTTCCTTCAAAAATATTTTAAAACAACTTTTTTTTGACAAATTATAAAATAACTTTTAAAAAAGTAAAACCCTTATTCTTCTTCAAAAAAAAAAGTAAAACCCTCGTTCAAAAATAAAAGTAAAACCCAAAAGTAATTTTAATTTTTTTCCACAAAAAAAAAAGAAATTTTAATTTTAATAGCGTTTATAATTTGGTTAGGTTTTTTTTTTTAGGGAGTAATTCGGTTAGGGTTGAAAACTTAAATTTGTTGTTCAATAATTTTTCTCTTTCATATCACACAAAAGGGTTTTGATTTTGGTATCATTCCGAACGTAGAACGACACCAGGCAGTCATCCATGCGACACCATTTCTTCTCTAAGAATGATGGAGGAAGCATCTGCCACTAAGAGGAAGCAATCAACTACACGTGCAACTTCTTTACGAGCCATCGCTTCCGGCACTTCCTTTCGATCTCATTGTAGAAATTCTTTGCAGGCTTCCCGTGAAATTACTCATGCAGCTTCGATGTCTATGCAAGTCCTTTAATTCTCTAATCTCCGATCTCCAATTCGCTAAGAATCACCTTCGCTTGTCAACCAAGTGCTGCCACCTCATGGTACACTCTTTGAAAAACTTAAATGACATAAATTAGTGTTTACTATTTGATTCCCCAATCCAGTCCCTTTTTTCAACTTCTAGTGTTACACAAACACAAATCAGTCACCCTATTCCCCAACCTCCTCATCGCATGCACTCTTGCGATGGCATTTTATGTATCACCAACTTGGATGGTTCTGCTATTTTGTGGAATCCTTCTATTAGAAAATTCAACATATTGCCTCCTTTGGAAAATCCACGGAGTAGAATATATAGTTCTGGATATGATCATTTCATCGATAGTTACAAGGTCATTGTTATTTCTTACAAAAATTAAGTTAGTGTTAATACTTTGGGAACTGATTATTGAAGAAGAATAGAGGACATCCCATATACTTACTACATCCATGGATCGGGGATATTTGTGTGTGGCACTGTTAATTGGTTGGCAAGCGGTTACTCCATTATGTATTTTATTCTTTCTCTTGATTTAGAAAAGGAGTCATATCAACAACTTTTGCCACCTGATTTCATGAATGACTCCTGGATCTTGGATGTGGTGAGGGATTGCCTGTGTGATACAGGTCAATACATGCAGATTGCATAGACTTTGCAACCACCACCCTACCATGCTAGCTTTCCTATTCCACCACCCTACTATTGACAATAAGGCCAACAAGCCACCATTTTGACATTTTCTATTTTTACTAGATTGTGTTTCCATTACTATTTCAACTAATGGCCTCTAGGATTACTATAAATATGGCCATTTCCTTCATGTATCATCACCAATTTGAAATATATAAAAACTTGAGTTTCTTATTTGAGAATTAAAGAGTGGACTCTCTCTTGGTTTCTGAGCCATTTTGGCATCAGAGCAAGGTTCGAAATCTGGAGTTGAGTTTGAGTGAAAGAATCAACGGAAAGTTTGAGTTTTCTAAGGGTGTTCTAAACGAAAAAGAGCTGCCACCCTCGAAACTCTACTTTGCGGCCATTTTTTTGCAAAACTATCGTCGCCATTGCGTTCGGAAGGCCAAAAAACCTTGGACTGGAGGTTTTTATCACCAACGGAGCCTCCACGAGCCGCCAAACGCCTCGCCGGACCATCACCCACCGCCACAAACCACCACCGGAAGTCTAGAGGTTGAAGACGACCAGTCAGCAGCCACATTAGCTGCCACGTGTCACTTTCGACCAATAACTTACTGACACGTGCCAACATGACACATCATCCCTGGCCTGTACATCATCGACGAGTCAGCCACCACATCACTGCCATGTGTCACCTAATTGCCACGTCATCAAACAGTCACCCAAACTTTCAGAAATTACATATTTGCCCCAAAACTTTTCGTAATTACAGAACTTCCCCAAAACTTTATGAAATGACAAAATTACCCTTCAACTTTCAAAAATTGTAGAATTGCCTTTGTATTTTTTGAAATCACAAAATTGCCCCTGTTGTTTCTGAAATTACAATTTTACCTCTCTTGAAAGTTGTGATTTGTCAAGAAATCCTTTCTTTTAGTGCTATTATCATAGAAAATTCGTATTATGTTATGTGGTTGCGGTTTAATCTGATCTTCCACATCGTATTACATTTTTTGAATCTGTTCCTTTTTTCGGGTCAACCAATGCACCTCTTGACCTACTTCAGGCTAATATGCCAACCTCGTCATTGTTCCTCTTCAACCTATTGTGTCTGTTCTGACCGACTCCACTATTTATATTCCTCCTCCCGCGGAGCCTCCTACAACCATTCTTAGAGACCCTCACGTGGAGCCTTCCACTCCACGGCCTCTTCAAACTTACCAATGTCGTAAACCACCATCTGTTGTACATGTTTCGATACTTATTCTAGATATTGAGGTCATTCCAGACTCACCTTCGTCGCCATCGCCTTTACCGGATCAGACCATAGATGTTCCTATTGCTATTCGTAAAGGTATACGTCCTACTCGAAATCCATCTCCTCATTACATTGACTTGTACTATCATCGTCTTTCCCCATTGCATTATACTTGCTTGTCTTCTTTGTCTTCTGTTTCTATTCCTAAATCTCCAGGGGAAGCATTATCTCCCCCTGAGTGGAGACAAACAATGATTGATAAGATGTGTGCTCTCCAAAGCAGTGGGATCTGGGAACTGGTTTCTTGACCTCCTGGAAAGTCGGTAGTAGGTTGTCGTTGGCTTTATACGGTGAAAGTTGGCCCTGATGGTAAGATTGATCGATTTAAGGCTCGTTTGGTGGCTAAGGGCTATACTTAGTTTTCTGGTTAGATTATAGTGACACATTCTCGCCTGTCACCAAAATGGCATCTGTTAGACTATTTCTCTCTCTATTGCATCTATTCTTCATTGGCCTCTACATCAATTTGACATTAAAAATGCTTTTTTGCATGGTGATCTTGAAGATGAAGTATATATGGAGCAACCACCTGGGTTTGTTGCTCAAGGGGAGTCATCTACCATTGTTTGTCGGCTGCATAGATATCTTTATGGTCTTAAACAATCTCCTCGAGCTTGGTTTGGCAGATTCAGCACAGTAGTGCAACAGTTTGGTACGATTCGTAATCAAGCCGATCATTCTGTTTTTTATCGTCACTCATCTCAAGGGTGCATTTATCTTATTGTTTATGTAGATGATATTGTTATAACTGGTAGTGATCAACAGGGAATACTCCAGTTGAAACAACATCTTTCTAATGAGTTTCAGAGTAAGGACCTTAGAAAACTTCGTTACTTTTTGGTTATTGAGGTAGCCCAATCCAAGGATGGTGTTGTAATTTCACAAAGGAAATACGCTATGGATATTCTTGAAGAAACATGTCTATTGAATTCCAAGCCAATTGATACTCCTATGGATCCAAATGTCAACTTCTACCAAATCAGGGGGAGCCTCTATCAGATTCAGGAAGATATAGGAGATTGGTTGGATAATTGAATTATCTCACAATCACTCGTCCAAACATTTGCTTTGCAGTCAGTGTGGTAAGCCAATTCTTAAATTCTCCTTGCCAAGAACACATGAATGCTTTAATTCGAATTCTTAAATACATCAAAGGTGCTCCAGGAAAAGCTCTCATTTATGAGGATAAAGGACAAACTTAGATAGTTGGTTACTCAGATGCTGACTGGCCAAGTTCACCCATTGATAGACGATCCACATCTGGGTATTGTGTACTTCTTGGCGGAAACCTAATATCTTGAAAGATTAAAAAACAAAATGTTGTTGCAAGATCAAGCGTTGAGGCATAATATAGGGTCTTTGTTATGGCCATAACCTTTGGTGAGAATGGATATCAGGTCAACAATACAAGAGTTGTTAAAACATAGTAAGTGCACTATCTAATTAATTTTTCAAAAATCATAGTAGCATACTTGGATAGGAACGCAGGAAGGCTACTTTCAAGTTTGTTAAGGATAGAATACGAAACAAGATCGACACATGGAATAGTATGAGTTTATTGCAAGCGAATCGATTGAAGGACCATTGTTTGAAGAATTTTATAGAGAGATTAAAAATGAAATATAATATATTTAGATGGACTAAAAACTTATTTAACCGTAAAAAATTTGCATTATTTATTTCAAAGAGATAAATCGTGAAATTAGATAATAAATAATTTAGAATATTATAGGAGGTATTTTTGAGATAAACCTTAAAAATTCCATACAAGACATTTCTTATTTGCATTAGGGGTTGGAGGCTTTTTGTGGGCTAGGTGGCTTTTTTATGTGTTGCTGGCTTGGTTTACCTTGATCGGAGAAGACAAACTCATAGCTTATTACACTTTCTCTCTCTCTCTAAACTTACGAATCCTTGATGACAAAGATTCAAAATATCACATAGCAGCAAAATAAAAAACCATGAATATTACGAAAAGATAAAACACGATTATCGGTATTGGTGAAACATAAGGCCTAGGCCAGTTTTACTGAGGCTCCAAGGTGGACACCAAATGTAATTGCGACGAGTACAGTGTAATATGAGAATTTAGGCTATGAGTAATCAAGAGCTCTTAGGATTTTGTATCTGGTTAGATCATGATTTGGAAATGATCCAAGGGTCTTATTTATAGCCCTTTTG
>Ga0228710_1004902_pt1 | contig 21004 bp, 10 predicted proteins | sample MedpolnodulmetaG_FD_177995 | JGI IMG/M metagenome (GOLD analysis project Ga0228710, IMG submission 177995) | Root nodule microbial communities from Medicago polymorpha collected in Santa Monica, California, United States - pink nodules | ecosystem: Host-associated > Plants > Roots > Nodule... | reverse complement strand
TCCAATTCAAAACAAAAAAAAAAAAAAAAATCAAAAATCTCAATTCTTGTTCCATCATAGTGGGAGCAGAACAAGAACACGTTACAACACAATGCAGCTTAAACAAGAAAGAAGAGAAGAATAAGAAACCCATTAAGGATCTGAAACGGAAAGAAAGTGGATGGAAATGAGAAGAGCAGAGGGAAATGAAACTCACCGACATTTTCGATGATACGATTCGATACAATGAATTTTGTCACAACGAAACGAAAGGTGTGTTTTTTGAACAATTGGAATTTGATAGGGGTGGATAAGTAATTTTCTAGGGAACAGAACAGCGTTGTGTTGTACTGTATATGTCTGTCATTTTCTAAATTTTATTTGGTGTGATGTTACTGAGTTGTGTGTGAGTTGTGGTCGGGTGTGGTAAGTTTTTCCACCCAAGACTTAACAAACAAGAAAAACTAAAAATTAACCGTGTATTTTATTCGATCTCGTTACTATTATAAACATTTTGTTTTAAAATTTATTAAATAATTGATGTATTTAAATTATATTATAAAATATATACATTAATTATTCAATTAATTTAAAAATTAATACTTCTATTTGTAAAAGTTGATCGAGGGAAATAATTATATGAATAAATAGTGACTTTGATCTCTGACTTTACATTTTGTTGTCACAATATTCTCTAACTCGGGATGTACATAGTGGTTGTTTGGGTTTTCCTGAAGAAGGTGAATGGGTTTTGTGACGGTGAGAATGGGTTTTGCTTTGGAGGGAAAATGCGAGATTATTTTGGTTACTAATAAAATGACTCTTTGGTTATTTTCATTTTAGTCTCTATGCCACATCATTCATTCTTGTCAACCCAAAATAATTGTTACCTTAGTTGTTAATGGTCATTTCTAACATCAAGGATTAAACTACTAACAAAGGTACAAATACTATGATTATTTTGCATTTTATCATGAGTCAATGACAACGAATTGCAAAATTAGAGACCAAAATGATTGTTTACCCATACTTATATTAGACTATCATCTATTTCCTCACATGTTTGAGTATTATCTCTATCATAAATATGTAAATGTAGATTGAGGTGTTGCCACTATTTTTATATATATTATAATAGGCTAGTTTATTAAACCATGTGTTGTGGAGAATCCCCAATAACATCACATATAACGTATTACAAAAGGTTGCAAATACGCAGGAACATAATCAACAACAATAATATAAAAGGAGCCATGAATGTCCACATTGGTCAAGCATATGAGCAGACCGGTTAGTCTCTCTTAAAGCAAAGCAAATTGAACTCGTCAGTCTTTACTATGGAGTAAAGTATGCATTTCATTAATAAGAAGGATCGAAGAAGTATAAGTGGTATGGCCTTTCACGACCATATGAAAAAAGATATAGAGTTTGTCTCAAATTATGTCTTTAATGACTAGGTTGCGAGCAAGATGAATACCGTTGTGAAGGGCTAGTGCTTCAACAAAAATAAAAGGCTTAATAGCAGTTTTAGCCCTCTAACTTTTTCAAAGTTGCGATTTTGGTCCCTTAAGAAAAAAAAACTACAAAACCGCCCACTAAGTTTTCCATCTGTGGTAGTTTTGGCCCCCAAGGTCTATTTTTTTAACCAAAAATTAGCCTTCGGGGGCCAAAACTGCTACAGTTGCAAAACTTAGGGGGCGATTTTGTAGTTTTTTTATGGGGTCAAAATCACAACTTTGGAAAAGTTGGGGGGGTGGGGGGGGGGATGCATATGAGTTTCCAACACTAAAGGGACAAATAATGGATTATCAATATATAAACCTCCTTTGCAAACATTCCTCATTCGCCAACACCTTAACATGACTATCTTCCACAAAGTAGTACGCATAAGAGCATCCGTCGTGTGCAAATTCTTGCATTTTTCGTCCCGTTTTTTTATCGTTCTTCCATCTGAAAATTCATAGGAATTTGAAATGAATTTTCTTCACTTTGTATTGTCTTCAAAAACCTTCTAAGAACCCTTGGTCTTCAATCTTCATATCTTTGATCATTCAGGTGATGTTTTGATTTGTCGATTTACATGATTTCTCACTACAAAACACTCATATCACCTATGGAGGTTCATGATTTAGGATAAAAGTGAATTACAACGACTCAAGTGAAAACAATACAAGATATTCCTCAAACCATTGACAGCTCCTCTAACTCTCATCTTATTTATCTTCAAATAAAAATAATAGTACTAAAAAGATACACAAAAATATCATGTGATGCTCTGTCATCACTTATATATAAAAGTATGAGTTACTAAGTAACATTTAGAATAGAGGTAGGTAAGTGGGGCGCCACTTACAAACTTTTTAATAAACTCTATTGATAGACAATTCCTTCTTGGGCATACCCACATTTAGGAGATGTTGCATACACAAAACAAACAAACAGATGATTATTGAATAAGATTAGTTCATGTATGACCTTAGACATTTAGTAAAAGGAAAATTCTAGGTGTTCCGTTAATATGAATCTTAACACTAATTTATGAATGAATGTATGAATTTGATATATAGAAGTTTTACTCTAATATGAGTTTTATCTAATTATTTTCCAAGGGAAGGTTCATGTTTTATCCCTCTTTGAGAACGCATTGGGATGTAATATCATCCCATGTTGTTTAATTTCTTTTTAGGAATCAATGTACATTAGGGAACTCATGAGTAAGCAACTCATTATCCGTTCAATGTTTCAAGTCAGGATTGGACCATGTTAGGAGTCTAGAGTTTAGGACTTTATTGTTCTTTTGGGGATATGACTTTATTGTTAAACTCTGACTTTAAATGGATCACCTTTGACAAGTTGTTGGGTATTTGAGTATTGGATTCATTGTTGATAAAACAAATACTCTTATACGATGTTGGATATGATGTTCCAACATCCTGACACGGTTCAGTGTGTCCTGTTTTTGTGGCTTGGTTTTCACGCGCTTTATCTTTTTAAGGAAACCTCGCCTTATTTCTTGTTCACCAAGTATCGTATTTTTGTCCAGAATCAGCTGGATGATTTATTCCTAAAGTATAGACAATATTTTAGGATTCCTTGGTGAAGTTGTTTGGCGGTTCCTGAAGATGTTCCTACTTTTTAGGAGTTGCTATATTTGTTACTTATTTGTTACGTGAGATTACCGAAGATTCAATGAAGATTTTATTCACGTGACTTGTGGTCCAAGAGACGTGTGTTTCCAGAAGAAAGATATTTTTCAGATGAATATTTTTATTTGTGAAATATATGTTCAAAAGAGATTTTGGAAGATATATTTCTGAAGAATATTTGTTTTAATATATTTCTGAAAAGAATATTTGATACAAATATATGTTTAGCCTATGACGAAAAAGCTCATGATGTTGAATGACTATATAAGAAAGACTCATACCTTAGTTTACCAATTCAATAGTATTGAATTGAGTCTTTTAGGGTTTCGATTGTGCTTTATTTGTGAATCTCTCTTTGTATCACCTTGATGCATTGAGCAGGACCTTTAGTTGAGTTGTAATGGATCAAAACTATTGTTTTATATAAGAGACATTATTAGGGTTTTTGTGTCCTTGTTATTTGTGTTTCACTCGTAAGCTTTTAAGCAAGAGTGGATTTTATTTCTCAGAGTGTGTCTCCATTTTGATTGTATTTGTTTAAATCACAAAGGTTGTGATTGATTGGGGGAAGTGAGATGAGATCTCAGATCAAGGAGTTCCTAGGTCGAAGTCTAGACGGGTAGGTCCTAGGTCTAGAGTTGTAAACGGGGAGTTTGCTGAGAACTTAGAATAAGGATTACACTAGTGGATTTCCTTCCTAACTTGGTAGCCCCCCAGATGTAGGTGATGTTGCACCGAACTGGGTTAACAAACCTTTTGTGCCTTTTACTTTTCTGTCCTTTATATTTTTCTTGTTGTATATGTTTTCTGCTAGCTCGATGTTAAAACATCTTACTCAACATTTTGTTTGTGTCTGATGTTGGAACATCGTATAAAACATCTGGAAGCTAACCCGCCAGCATTTCACAAGTGAATGGTGAGATTGATATCCTCAAATTAGTTGGCCATCAGGTCGAATGTCGATTTTTTTTTTTTAAAATTTCAATTTCTGGTCAAAGTTATTTAATGAAAGGGTGTAAAGCCTCTTTACTTCGTTTGAAAATTGCAATTTTCGGTCAAAGTTATTCAATGAAATCCAAATTTTATTTTAAATTAATTCCACTCCTCCTTGAATAGAACATTTTATGATTTTTTTAAGGTGAATTTGGGTATTACATTTTTGGTGTATAAAAAAAAGTGACTACGTATCTCACTATTTTCCTTAATATTTGTTTCACTCTCCTTAAACCCTCACTAACTTGAATGTTATAAACATCCGGTGGACGAATAAGAAACTCTTTTGCCCAAACAAATATGCACGGCAACAAAACCTATATCCGTAGTTATCCGTCCAAACCAAACCCAATTTGACGGGTTTTCCTCGTTTTGACTGGGTTTGAGTATGAGTTTGGGTTTTCCCGATTTCAAAACACGGGTACGGGACGGGTAACGAGTATATAGGTACCTACCCCGAACCATACCAAAACTCGTCCTGAATGCAAAAAAATTATTTTACGTTGATATGACATGTTATTTTGTTTGTTAATTGTCGTGTTATAAAAACTACCATTGATATTTAAAGGAGCAACTAAATAAATAGTTCTAACAAATGTTAAAGTGAGCATATTGTTGGATTATGCATTAAAACATTTCTTTAAGGGTTGCAAAAAAACTTCTATATTTTATTAAAAAAATTATTCAATGCGGGGACGTGGATGGGGCGCGGATACCCGAATCCGTCGGGGACGGGGTTGAATTTCTCATCCCCATTAAGTATGAGTAGGGTAACGGGTAAGTATATAAGAATCGGGTATATATAGAAACAGAAAATGTAAAACTCGTCCCCACCCCGCCCATTGCCATGCCTACAAGCAATGGATCTCAACCCTTTGACCATCTACTTAGGCCCAACAAGATCAATAATAAATATTTATTTTGTTAAAAAAACAACATGTATTAGGATTTGTCAACGAAAAGTGTATATTTGTCAAAAAGAAAAAAAATGTATATATTAGAAAAGGTGCCAAATAGTACAAAGGATGAAAAAACAAAATTAAATCAAATTATAATTTGTAAATTTCCACATATATGACTAAAAATTAAGTTTCCTGATACTTAAATTTAAATGTTAATAAAATCAAATTCAATTGAGTCAAAAAAATAAATCAAATCAAAATCAATTAATAAATTGTGTCACTTTTTTTACAGAATAAATCTTGTGTTAATTTCTTGACAAAAAAAATCTTGTCTTAATTTAATTAAGGCAAATGTTAACTTGTGCCCTCAAAGGCACATGTTAAAGAACTCATAATAGAAACATACATATCAAAAGTTGTGTAGTCAACTTCATAAAAATTAAATTATCATGTTTTTCAATGCAAAATTACTCATTTTAGGTTCGTTAACATGTGTTCTTAGGACATAAATTAACATGACATTTTAATTAATTCTCACAACATTGCTTCCTCCAAAAGAAATGCTATTTTTTGTTGGTCAAGGAAATGCTAATTTTTTTTTTGAACATGCTCAATTTATTAACCGAAAAATTCTCAAGTTTATTGGTCCCTCTTCTAAAAAAAAAGTTTATTGGTCCCTAAGGTTGTAAAAAACTTTGAGATACTAGTGGTTTTTTTAAAGCCAAACCTAGTGCTCTCATATTCAATCTGTCAAATAATGTTTGACCAATTATAAAAAATAAAAAAAAAAACACGTCTAGTGATACCATTTGTTGTCCGCTTGCCTTCTATTCAAATGTAAATAATGGTTTAATTATAAAATTACTTCTACAATACTACATAAACACGTCTCGACCAAAAATAAAATAAAAAAAATGTTTGACCAACAAAATTCACAAAGTGCTCCTTCAAAAAAAATCAAAGAGTGCAATAGTAATTAGTCAATGGTTTATTTTGCAATATATATTGAATATTGGAAATGTTTTTAATAATTACCAATTACTAATATTTTATTTGGTACAATTTTACTAAAATTACCAATCACTAATATTTTATTATATTTTTTTGGTACAATTTTTTTTTGTACAATTTTATTATTTCAATTTTACTAAAAGAAGAAATATGCAAGGTTGAGCGCATGAGAAAGGCACGTGTCAGTAGATGTCCATTTTTTGGCCCCACGTGACTTTTCCAATTCTATTTTTTTTCCCTTTTTACATAAACTTTTCCAATTCCAATTTGAAATTGAAAAACAATACAAAATCGTCCCATAATCACAGTCATAACCCTCTGAATTTTAAAATATATTTTCTTTCCAAACTTACCTTTTTTCCTTTTCAGTTTCTGAGATTTATAAAATTATTATATTTTGGTTATACATTATATATTTTTTATAATACCATCTTCTCTCCCTTTCATCGTCTTGGTAGAGAGAAAGAACAAAGGTAACATTGTTACCTCATAAACTTCTTGTTTATCAATTTTCTAGTTTTTTGCATGTGTTCTTTTAGTTGTTTTACCTTTCTATGATATTATTTTTTTGATAATTGACTGCAATTTCACAATTTCATGATAGTTGATTCAATATTTCATACCCTTTTTCACATTCACAAATTTTGGAGCATTCAAGTTTATTTTAGTTGCAAGATTGGTTTTTCACTCTATAGCTTGGAGATTGAAAAATGTGCCACTCTTTCTTGATAATTGTTATTCTTTTCTTTGATTCAAATGATTGATATTCTTGTAATTTGATAATTGTGAAGAAATATTGATCCTTGATCATTGAATTTGTGTTCATATTCTATTATTATTTATTTTTTTAATACAAAGTTTATTTATTGAATTATTTTGCAGATGGTGAAGCGTAGTTTACCAACTGAGTGGAAAGAAGATTGGCTTGATGCACTTTTGATAGATAGGTTTGGAAATTGCAAAAACCACAAAGAAAAGTTTAATGAGAAGAATGTGTTTTGTTTGGATTGTGGAATCAGTTTTTGTAGGTATGATAAGGAATCTCATTCTCTCCATCGAAGGGTTCAGATATACAGATATTGCTATGTAGATGTTGCAAAATATACTGACCTACTCAAGTATTTTGATTGCTCATATATTCAGGTTCTTTTCTTTCTACTTTTTCGTTATTGTTTACTGATTTCTCCGGTCTTATTTATAAGAGAAAATTAAGTCAACAAAAGTTATGTAATTGGGCTAAATTTTTGAACCGTTGTAATTGATTTCATTAATATTTTTTGAAATCAATTATGTTTCTTGAATTGCAACATTGATCTAATTTGCTCTGATGGCCATTTATTGAGTGAATCAATTCAGTTTCTTAATTGTAATCTGATGGATAGTTTATGCTACATTATGGTTGATTTATTTTGCTTGTATGAATGATAACCATTGATGAATATATAGATTTTTTAAGTGGTTTAAATTGTTGAAATGAATTGTGCTGTTCCATTAACTATTCTTCATTAGTCATAGTCTTGATGGTTTTAAATTAAAGATGTGGTCTAGAATGATTACATAAATTATGTAGTATCTTTTACAAATTTTAGCCATTGAGTCAAGTATATTTCAATTAGCTTTTTTACTGAATTAAATGTTATTTTTGGTCTTTGTTATTGTCTAATTCACAATTTTGGTTCCTCTATTTTCATTTTGCAATTTGTATCCCTCTATTTTGGTATCGGAAGACATAATTGTGTAATTTTAAAAGTAGGACCAAAGTTGTAAAATGAGAATGCTTAGACCAAAATCATTGATTGATAATGTTCGAGGGACCAACCTATAAACCTTAATTTATTTAATATCATCCTATGTGAAATAAGCCTTTTATTGATAAACAGTTATTTCGGTCCCAAAATATAAGTTATTATCAGTAATCTTTGAATGTATTAAAATTATTACAATTACAAACACATTATAAATGTTTCTTTTCTTCATAATTTATGGACTAAATTAATTAGCGAAAAGTAAATTATAGTGATTAAAGACACATTTTAGGTCTAAAATGACTAACAAGTCGGATGTAGGTATGTCTTAATAATTTTGATTCATTCAATGACTATTGACGGAACCTCTCACACATGTAAAGATCAATATCATTATTTGTCTTTTTTTTATTAATTGTATTTTAAGCATATTGTTGGATAGTGTACTTGAACTTCACAACTTAATTGGTATATAATATGTGACTCACCGAACCTAATATCAACCCTTATGAAGTAAGTACATAGACACAACACAAACACTGACACGTTGGCACCTGCTAATAATTTGAAAAAAAAATCACATAATTCAATATAATTACATGTATCGGTGTCGTGTTGGTGTCGAACATAGCACATGTTCGATATCGGAACACGTCTAATCCAATGAGTATCTGTGCTTCATAGATCAACTCTTAAAAGTAACATATGGATTTATTTGTCTGATTAAATGCTTAACCTAACTTTGTACTTACAACGTGACATGATTTTGCAGACTTATATATCAAACAATGACAAGATTGTGCTTATCAAACCCCGACTAGCAAAGACATCAACATCTCAAAAGCAAGCTGGTGGATTTTGTGAAGAATGCGGCAAACAGTTGCAAGATAAGCGTAACAGATTCTGTTCCATCAAATGCAAGGTAACAACAACATATATACTTTTAGTAGATTTAAATATGCTTTTGAGTAGATAAAAGGTTTAAATATGTTTTTATTACTTATAAATATTATACTTTTGCTTTTAATCCTTGTAATTATTTTTTATCATTGTAAATGTAAAACTTTTACGTTATTTAGTCCATATTGTTTTGTTTTAGTCCTTGTAAAATTTATTTATATTTAAACTGATTCAAAATGTAAGGATTACAACAAAACTATAAGGACCAAAACAAAAAAGTGTTAATTAGTAGGGACTAAAAATTAAATGAAAACACATTTAAACCTATATTTTAATTTAATGTGAAATTTATTGTTTGCTAAATTTTGTGATTTAAATCATATGTATTGATAGATCTCAATTGAGGAGCATGGAGTCAACCAAAATGATCACCAAAATTCAGAGGCTGAGTCATCTATCTCTACTGTTGAACCAAATGAATCTGTTGAAAGGGTGAATCTTAGAAAGCGTCCAAGGAAAAGCACTCCTATGAGATCTATCTCTAGTTTTGTAAATGATTATTGAAATTTTTCAAATTTCTCTTCTTTCTTTCTTGATTATATTATTTGCTTATATACTTGGTGAACAAGATTTATTGCAACTTTTTTAGAAACACAAGTTCATTATATAACATAATAAGAAATTACTTTCATGTATAAGTTGGGAGTTTATGGTCCATTTAGCTTTGATATGAGTGGTGCAGAAATGGTCAAATGATTGTTTTAAACCAAACATGTATATACTTAGTGATACATATGCATGATGTACATACATAGTACTCATTACAAAAAAAAAAATCAATCTAGTACCTATTTTGCATTTTCTTCTAGGATTCCCAAAATCTGACATATGTTTGTGACCTTCGTAATGGTATAATAAGGCATGTCCCCTTAGAACTATAGGTAGCACAAGTAACTCCATGTTGCCCTTTGATTGTGGCAGGCAAAAAGGACATTAAACCTCGTAAATTTGGTGGGTGGATAGGATGGCAAAGATTTGGTGTCCCCACAACCAAATTGAAACCCAAATCTTGGTCATGTTCAAGCACATGTATCACCAATATTTTCTCTGATCTTGCAACTGACCTTTGTCTCATGTTTTGGCAACAATCTCATTTTATTTTGGCAAATACACATTTTTGCCATCAATTTGTTTGGAGACAATCCCTCTCTATATATAGACACACACCACAGCAAAATGAATGTCATTTTTAAATTTCACTGTAGTATTAATTTATTCATTTTTCAATTATGACATGTGCATCACTCACAAAATAGTATAATCTACTATGATTCTTTTATGTAATAAATAGGTTAGGTTTGAGTCCAAGGTTCGAACTATAACCCTTACATATTGTAACATTCTTGTCAGCTGAGTTATGCTTACAATGACAATTCACTGTGTATTTTATATAATGGTAAGTACATCAACAATTAACAATGATAATTTGATAAAATTAGCATTATTTTTTGTTTATCTATAGTTTTTTTCTTATAATTTGTGTGAAACAAACAAATATGTCAATTATTATTTTTTGTTGGTGTGAATCGGGTATCCTTTACACATAACTGCAAAAACTAATCCCTCAAATTGATTAGAACCACAATAGACGACCTATCTCTAGCTTTAAAGACACCTAGTTAAGTTGAAAGAGACTTTCACTATCTCATCTCAATGCTATTGGATAATGTGATAGTCATTATTAGGGGTGACAAATAGGATAGTATATAAAAAAGGTTTACATAATCCCTCAAAAAAAAAAAAAGGGTTACATAAGTTTTTTTTGTTTTTAAAAAATGATCAAAATTCCATTTTAGTATTCAGAAAAAAAAATTCATCTTTGTGGCTCTATAAAGTTTTCCACATGCGATTTTAGTTCCTGATAAATTTAAATTTTTGATTTATTCCTAATCTTTTAAACTTTTGAATGATATTTATTTGCAAACATGTTTAGAATATCATAAAAAGTTACTCACAAAAAATAAGCTCGAAATTGATTTCTAAATCCATACTTTTATTGCTTTTATAATGAATTTTTTGTGTTTTAAAAAATCGTATTTATTTCATTTAATGTTAACAAGTTCTAATTTTTTGTAAAAGAAATATTTATAATGTTCCTTGAAAAAAATCATTCAAAAATATAAATTGAAGGATAACTAAGCAAATTTAAATTTAGCAGGGACTAAAACTGCATGCTGAAAAAATTTACAGGGACGTAAACATGTCACTTTTTTATATGAGGATGAAAAACAAAATTTGCTAAGTATTTAGGGATGAAAAATTTATGTAACACTATAGAATATATATATATATATATATATATATATATATATATATAATATATTTTAATTGATGGATGAAAACAATTTAATAATCATTTTATAAAGCATTAGGAAGTGCATAGGCTAATCAACTTAGGTTTGTCCGGTGATGTTGGCTTCAGATATATCAAAAATATATTATGTGTCAACAACTTTAACGAGTTTGACTAACCCATGACTTTAAGGAGAACACATTTCCAAGTCGCAACTTTAACTTTAACTTTGTCAGATATATCAGAGTATCTTTGTTGAGGCTTGATGATAAAATAATAGTAAGTGTATTATGTGTCAACAAGTAGTAATACTCATAAAGATTCGTCTCCACAAGGATTGTCTAGTTTCAACTTGACTATTGCGATTATGATTAGGATATTTGTAGCGGGGGGTGCACATGGCAAATTGGCTAGTTTTAATTCCTTAAGGGAAAGAGAGAGAAAGCAACTAGGTTATATCAGATTTCCTTCCCTCAATGGTTTGGTAACTACAAACTATGAATATAATGCTATTTATAACTTGATTTTTTGAATGAAATAGCTAATTTATGTCTAGGTGAAGCCCATAACCCTTGAAGGTTTAAAAATTCCAAAATAAGTAACAATTATCATTAGTTTATGTCTGATTCTAATCAATAGTAGAACAAAAAAATAAGTCCAGCCAACAAAGTTAAGGTTGGTACTCATTGTGATCTGGATCAAATTATGGACATATGTAGACACATAAAAAGCATCAAGAAAAATATTAACCAAATAAAATAGCAAAGTGATCGACTAAAATTCATAGAATAGTTTAAAGTTACATAAATGAACAATTACATGGAAATGAATTAAAACTGATCCCTTTGATAAAAAGACATTAGCATTAGCAAATGGCTTAAAACAAACCCCTTAGATAAATAGACCGTGTCTCAAACTTTATGAATCAAATAATCATTTTCCGATTGCACCTCAGAAAAAGCATTGCGTATATAATTAAATCAAGGCTTATATTGAATAATAGATTGTATACAACCAGCCATATAAATAGTAATACATTAAAATCCTATGTTCCTACATCTAATCCTAAACACAGAGATATTGTTTACCAATGGTTGACTTAACTAGAAAAGAGAAGAAGAATGATGATGAAGGAATATCAACAAGCTTGAATCCAAGCTCAAATGGCCTCCAATGGTGAAACTCAGCTTTTCAGTCTCTTTCTCTCTCTAAAATGATACTAATGTATCGAAGGCATCTCAAAAATTTGATTGCAATCTTATTTATACAAGTACGAAAAGTGCAAGCTCGATGGAAGAAATCAGGCTCGCCAAACGACTTGAGGTTTCTTCAAGTGGATGGAAAAGCCAACTGGTCTTCAAAAGTCTCTAAAGACCTTATTTCGCTGGGCAAAGTGTTGCTCACCTAGCAAGTTTGGTCTAGCTTTTCTCGCGCAAAATATCATGAATTGCTCACCTTCATCGCGCCTTGGCACGCCTAGAAAAGGTCATTTCCCAAAAATCCTTAAAACTTTTGTAACTTGGCTCATTGTTCATCTCGTTTGATTTTGACTAACGAAAGTACTTGTGTCCAGATTCTGTGTTCTACTGTAATCAACTGTTAAGCCTAAAAATAGGAAATGGAAAATAGAGAATAGTAGCATTCTGGAACTTAACAATCATAATTTGTATATTTACAATAAACTGGGGCTTTCTTATTGATCACTTGCAATACAAGTTAATAAATGCTAATGAAAATAATATGATTTTGTCACTTATCAATCATCACAGGCAGAAATTGGGTTCACACTAGTGAATGTGTACCTTTAAAACTCCAAAAAGATTCAACCTTCAATTGATTCCTTATATCAAAGCTGAAGTATAAAGGCTTCTCAAAGAAGAATTCATCCAAATGACTAATGTATCCAATGTTTATCCAACATAGTACATGTGATAAAGAGGAACGATCAAGTCAAAGTTTCTATCGACTACCATGACCCTCAATTGCTTCTTGAAATCACCATTTGATTTAGCAATTGTTTCATATTCATGCTTTGATTCATGGATACTATAAAATTTGTATTTTAAACTCGTCTAGAGAATCTTCACTTTCATGCCATTCTACTTTTTGGACATTCTACACATTTTGGAAGATAGAAAACTCAAAGGGATAGCTCAAGAGCTCCTGCATACGCAGGGTCTGGGAAGGGGTCTCACCATTTGGTGTATTGTACCGTGAGCTTCCAGTCACATGACAACAACTTTACCAGTTGCGCCAAGGTTACCCCTCACTTCTGAATCTGATCATTTTTATTTAAAAATGCTAGACAAAGACTTTTTTTTTTTTTTTTTTATCTAAATGATATGAAATAATTTATTTGTGGATCCTAGTTTCTAGACATAAGTCTAGATATACACTCACAACCCGCTATTAGATCTTAATATTATCGTATAAATTTACTTAGCAAAACGTCAGAAGTTAATTGGCACGATAGATCTATATATCTTTGTATGTCAGACAAAAAAAAAGTACGATGATAGATATGTGTATATATAATCAAAACCCTGAAAGTATTTAATCGATCAAGATGATATATTATAGTAGTAGTTATCAAAATCTAATCCCAAGACATCTTTTTAAATATGTGATGTTTCATTAAAATTATTGTGTTTTCGTTTATGTCACTACAAACATTTGAAAATCCTAACTTAGAACTATAAAACAATTGAAAAAGTACACGAGTCATTGTGGAAATGATAATCACAATACTTTGATACCGCTATATCATATGGAGTGAAAGGCTTTTCTGCATTAGCTTTGTCATAGTCACGAACACGCATCCAAAGGTCCAGATCATGCTGAACATTCGGATTACTATGAGGTTCATAAACAGTCAAGATTCTGTCACCATTCTCATCAGTCTCTGTCTGTTCAACTGTGTAATTGTGCTGAGCAAGTCTCTCCATTTCCAAAAAAGTGGCAGTGTCGTCCGAGATGGACCTGACAACAAGGGGGCTATCCTGGGGACTGGTTTGCACGTCATCGTGTGCTACACAATGTTGAGGTGGTGACACCTCCCTAGCAGAAGTGGAGGTCTGCAAATCAACAATCAAAGAATGCTCATCATCATGGGCATTTGAGAATGGATGTGTCACAAGTGCATCCTGAATCCGAGGAACCTCCAACTCCTCCCGTGATTTCGGACTTACTCGTTCCACATCATCCGAACGCACATCAACGTGCACATCATCAACAAGGGAAGCTAACTCCAACACGGGGTGCAAAGGTAAATAACCTTGAGGAATCTCATCAGACACGCAAGGATGTGGATGTGTTTGTGTTTGTGTTGGAGCCGCAGTGGTGGCAACATAAGCAGCATCAATTTGTTGTGGCTCTGTAAGTGCTACAAATGCATTGGATGAACCTATACCAGAGGGATTCTCTTTGATAGGCACCCACTGAGTTTTCTTGGCTGGAATCTGCGCCTTCCCCTTTGCAATTTTAATAGATTACATCACTGTCTCTTTAAATTGAAATTTCCATCCTTGTAATGTATCCAAACCTATTTTTTATTTTTTGAGAGGCAAAACTTATCCTTTATTATTAATTTTTTTTGTCAAATATGCTAGTAACTAAAATTTACATTTTTTAAGATGAATAATGAGAGTCCAAGGTTCAAACCCGGTTCATACATATATAATACAATACAATGATCCTACCAGTTGAGTTAACCTCACGTGAGCGAAACCTATCTTTCATTGTTACCATAAAAATATCCATAATGTATATTAATTCAATAATCTACACAATTACACTACATATTGAATCAAATGCATTGAATATGCAAAATAGATGCAGATTATTCGGACTACATGTTGACTAACTTTTTTTAATTTTTTGATGGAAACACATTTCTCAAACACACTTCACCAGTCAACAAAATTATCAACTTTGCTACAATTTTGGAAAATCATTTTAATGTAATTTATTATTATTATTATTATTATTTTAAAAAGTTTTTTTTGGTCAATTGGTTGAATGGAAGGGAATAAGTCAGGGAATGAATGAAATGAAACTTAATATTGTATTATTTTTTGAGGGGTTAATATTGTATCATTTGGTTTAACAATTTTTTTTTGTTTTGTATTATTTGGTAAGTATATAATAGGATAGAAGCATGCATTTTCTTTGATATATATATATATATATATATGAAAGTCAAACCTAAGTCTTTATTTCAATTTATATGTTTGAATTATTTTATGGGTGTTGAGTTGCTTTGGAATATAATTATGAGAAAACGGATTACATTGACTTTACCTCTAATTTGGAGTTTAACTATAAGAAAATGAAATAGTATTTGTTTTTTATTTGATCCTCTTAATCCTGTAAAAAAAGGATTCTTTTTAAAAGAAAAATTCTTTGAGAAAATAAAATAATGGAGAACAGAGTCCAATACTGTGCTCATATTTTTCTCATATATTTTTAAGTTATAAGAAAATATGTTTATCTTCCAGTAAAAAAACTATGTTTCCCTTTACTTTTTTGGACAAATTTATTTATTTTTCTTATTAATTTATAATAATTTCACTGCTAAACATTGCAACAGAGTCTTAAAAAACTCTCACATGAAAAGAAAATAATTGGGTTAGGCAAATTTTGTTAGTGAAAAAACCAGTGCAACCCTCTAGCCTATGTTTTGGAACATTGTTTTTTACGTAATGAAATCTTTTTGCTTATTCTTCTTTTTTGGTACCATTTTTTCCTTATTACACTCTTTCAATATACATATATAAATAAAAAAATATAATAATGTGGACCTATAATTTATATAGAATCAAAGGTTCATATCTTAATTAAAAATTAATAATTTTATCACAATTTATTTTAAGAGAAAACTGACCCGTGGTAAAAGGCTAGTGACATATTGATATGCTAGAATGTGAATTTGAATGTATAATATCTCTCATATCCATATTTAGTGTGTTTGAGTTTGCAACTAGACTCTCACAGAAGAAAAAAAACACACACACAATGCATTTTGGTAAGAAATTATCTTTCAATCAACATTTGGTTATGCTTCAAAAAAAAAAATCAACACTTATTTTACTAAATTTTTTTAAGTGAGGAATGGTGTTTGAGTTCAAGATAGAAATAAATCTTAGGATTCAATACTTAAATTTTAACCACGCCATATGAAATATAATTGAATTTTGACAAAGTTAAACTTTATCTACATGCATTCAATTATAACCTTGACCATCATCAAATCGAATTTGTTCACTAAGGTATAATCACAAGGGACGAATTTCAAATTCCTTAGCAAACAATTGTAAAATGGATGATTAGTGACACAATTATTAATAATATAATATAGCATTGATTTTCGTTAGTCGAATTCAAAGTGAAATTAGCATCCAACCTAGATTCTAACTCGATTTTTTTTGTGTTGGCCGGAGTTTGAACCCTGAACCTTGCATATATTATGTATCGTCCCTACCAACTGAGTTAAATCCACGAGGACCTAACTCGATTTTCAGCTAGAGAATACAGTCTGTAGCACTAAAAAATTAAATTATAATTTACAAACAAAGGTAAGAGATAAGAAGATAGATTTGGTTTTAAATTTTGTCTTCAACACCTACCATTAAAAGTAGAGACAAATTCATTTTTTAGTCTCTAGTTTCTGTCAATAATTTTTGTTTTCAACAGTTATTCTTTAATAAAAATATTACAGTTTTATTTTTTCAATCCAAATTTGATGTTAAAAAAACAATTATTTAATTTTTATAGTCAATAATATCTAGATTATTCTCTCAATTTTATATTTAAATCCAATTTTATGAGATTAATCAGGTCTTTCAGATTTGAGATTAGTAATATAAATACCCAATTACATTGGTCTCTTCCTCACAAAAACATATCCCTAATAATGGCGGACAATAGATATGTGCCCTCCATTCTCTCCCGAAACTCCAATAATGCATTCTTAGAGAACCAACCAATAAGATTTGCAACACTATTGGGAAGTTCCCCCGTCACGGTGGGAACTAATATAGGCTACATGGTCTCTAATCCCACCACTATCACCACCACCACTAACAACACAAATGCAATGTTGATGATGCCACCACCACCACCAACATTAACACTGACACAACCCTTATGTGGTAGGTCTGTTGATCTACCTCAAGATCCAAGGGAGGATCATACCGGATCCTCCTCCAAGAAAACCAGAGGTAGACCCAAGGGGGCTAAGAATAAGCCTAAACCAGTATCCACCGTTACTAATGAAAATACCGACATCCTAATGGAACCATTTCTTATCGACATCCCTAGTGGAAAAGATGTTATGGAGACTCTCATCAACTTGGCTCGTTGTCAGCAAGCTGGAATAACCGTGTTGAGTGGTTTTGGCCTTATTTCTGAGGCTACCCTTCTTGAACCGATGCCTTGTGCCCGTTCTTTCTGCATCAAAGGATTGTTCCAGATGACATCTCTCTCTGGAACTTACATTAATGCTAATGGTGTTAACGTTCCTCCTCGGTTCATGAGAACCAACCCAACATATTCCTCTTTCTCCATTATCCTCTCCGGCGCTAATGGACAAGTGTTTGGTGGAATAGTTGGGGGAAATGTTAAGGCTGCTGGTGTTGTTTCGATTACGGCCACTCTCTTCAAGAAACCATCATTTCATAGGATGGGTGTCATCAATGGAAGTGTTCGTGAAATAACGGAGGACGACCCAATATATGATAATGGTTTTATCATGAACTTTGATCAGGGATCTTGTCAACCCATCACTCGTACTAGCTAGTCAAAGACTCTGATAGTATTTTCAATGTTTGAATAAAGTGATATTAATTTCTTATTGTTATGTCTTATTTAATAAGAGATTAATGGTTGAAATTTTATATCTCACATTTCATATGTCTCGTACTGTTATTCCAAATAATTTCAATATATTTTCATAGATGTTGATTATAATTATGCATCAATTCAGTTGTCAGCTAAGTTATAAACCTAGGGGGTTTTAATGGTGGTTGAATCTTCTAACCCTAGTTTATTTTTCAATTCTTGTTTTTTTTTATATTTTGTTTAGGGGTTTTTAATTCGTGTTGTGTATGGTGTGTTGTGTGCACAATTTGTCAATTATAATTTACGTTTTGTGCTAAATCACACTCAGTCGTACAATCACATCGGATATGTTTCTGAACCCTAGAGAGTGGTCCTTTTATGTATCGACATTGTTCATGCATAAGATAATAAAAAATGTTCAAATATTTATGAATTTGACTTTTTAAAAAAATGTCTAAATACCTATGAATTTGACTTTTTTAAAAAATAATTATGAATTTGACTTGTTTAAAAAATGTTTGAATACTTATGAATTTGACTTTTTTTTTAAGTCCATATATGCATTATACGTGTTGTGTATGGTGTGTTGTGTGCACAATTTGTCAATTATAATTTACGTTTTGTGCTAAATCACACTCAGTCGTACAATCACATCAGATATGTTTTTGAACCCTAGAGAGTGGTCCTTTTATTTATCGACATTGTTCATGCATAAGATGATAAAAAATGTTCAAATATTTATGAATTTGACTTTTTTAAAAAATAATTATGAATTTGACTTGTTTAAAAAATGTTTGAATACTTATGAATTTGACTTTTTTTTAAGTCCATATATGCATTATACGTGTTGTGTATGGTGTGTTGTGTGCACAATTTGTCAATTATAATTTACGTTTTGTGCTAAATCACACTCAGTCGTACAATCACATCGGATATGTTTTTGAACCCTAGAGAGTGGTCCTTTTATTTATCGACATTGTTCATGCATAAGATAATAAAAAATGTTCAAACATTTATGAATTTGACTTTTTTAAAAAATAATTATGAATTTGACTTGTTTAAAAAATGTTTGAATACTTATGAATTTGACTTTTTTTTTAAGTCCATATATGCATTATACGTAAATTTATAAATAATTAAGAGGTTTCTAAATTTTTAAATTATTAAATTATGTCCATAAACAATTATTATATGAAAAATTAAATATGAGTTTTAAAATTAAATAATACTATTTTTTATTATCTTAAATACATTTTATAATTTTATGATAATTTGAAGACTAATTGTTCTTTTTTTTTTAATTTTGAAGCTTTTATATTTGAAAGAATTTAAATTAGTCTTTACAATTTTAATCTATTATATTAATAAAATAAAAAAATTACTTTAGTCAAAGATAAAATTAAAATTTTAATATTAAGTTTTGTTAATTTTTTATTAGATATTAATAACTTTTGTGGATCTGAGGAAGCACATATTTTATACTTATCTTTGTCCAATCCTCCCATATCACAACATTTTAACTAGATATGCAAATCTTTCAACAACAAAAAAAACTAGATATGCAAATATATAATAGCTCATAGGATTTATTAGTCGAATTAATAACAAATAAGAAGAATATGATAGTTTATCATACGCATTTTTTTATATATGAAATCTAGTAACTAGAGAGTTATATTTTGAGAGAGAAAGAAACATTCATTAAATTAATCTTATTATTTGTTTTATATTAGGTAGTTTAGAATTTAGAATTCACTTTTTACGGTGAATAATTGAGGTACACAGACTTCAAACGTCGACTTATGTATATAATAATGTATTGTCCATACCAATAGAATATGTGTTTCTCCACTAATAAAATGACATGTTTCTCTGTCCCCGTGAGCTTAACTCAGTTGGTAGGGATATTGCATAATTTATGCAGGGGTCGGGGTTCGAACCTCGGACACTACAAGAATTTTGGTTATTATTGGCGGAATTAATCCCTCAATAATGATACAAATCCCTCAGTAATACACATTACTAGCGGATTGGTGACAAAAAAATTCCCTCAGTAATGTTACTGACGGAATTTTCCCTCAGTAATGCAGTGGGTGATCTGATGAATCATTACTGAGAGATTTTTCCTTCTGTAATTACTGACGGAATAGTCTGCCAGTAATTACTGACAGAAAAATCCGTCAATAATGTAAAACAAGAAATTCAACCAATTAATACTGGCCGATTTAATCCTCCAGTAATGATTCAACCAATAATACTGGTTGATAAATCCGCCAGTAATTAAGTGACCCATTAAAGCTGGCCCAAAAATCCGCCAGTAATCACTTCTCAGATAAACAATACTGACAGAAATATCTGCCAGTAATACACTTCCTTTTTTTTTTTTTTTTTTTATAAAAAATGCATTTCCCACTGTTTTATTTAAATTAATGAAATAAAATTAATTACACATAAATAATTTAAAGAAATAATTTTTTTTGTTCGATCAGCAGTTTTTTTAAATGAAGACATCTCATTCTTTCATAGAATTAAAGTCATTACAACAGATAGATGTTACTGCTTCAGGGACATTTCCCCACCACAAATTAGTTCCTACATTCCTTGCCATGCCTACAAGGCCATGAGCTACTCTATTCTTACTTCTTCTAACAACCACTACATTAATATTACATAAGCTAGAAAGTAGAGAAACACAGTCAGCAACAATGACATCAATTTCAATCTGAGATAAAGTCCCCCTAACACATTTTACCACTAACTCAGAGTCCATTTCCACCACAATATTGTCCTGCATGTTTAGCTCTTTGATCCACTTTAGGCACCATCTCAATCCCATTGCTTCTGCCATTAGCGGTGATGTCTCTAAATTTTCTCTCAAAGTGACTGCTGCACTAAAAATGCCTTCTCAGTTGCAAGCCACCAGTCCCCAACAAGTCGGCCCTCCTTCAAAATACTCAGCATCTATATTTATCTTTGGATCATCAAATTTTTATAAGCATAGGAAAGTATAAGAACTACCAACTCTCGCAAAGAAAAGAAATACAAGAGCACCGATAAAGACGAAACACCTTGAAAAGAAACAATCATCCATAATAACTAGTTACCCAGAAAAGAAACTATAGCAAAGAAACTCTATAT
>Ga0228710_1004893_pt1 | contig 21024 bp, 11 predicted proteins | sample MedpolnodulmetaG_FD_177995 | JGI IMG/M metagenome (GOLD analysis project Ga0228710, IMG submission 177995) | Root nodule microbial communities from Medicago polymorpha collected in Santa Monica, California, United States - pink nodules | ecosystem: Host-associated > Plants > Roots > Nodule... | reverse complement strand
AAAAAAAAAAAAAAAAAAAAAAAAGAGAAAAAAAAAAAAAAAGAAAAAGAAAAAAGAAAAAAAAAAAGAAAGAAAAAAAGAAAAAAAAAAGAAAGAGAGAGAGAGAGAGAGAGAGAGAGAGAGAGAGAGAGAGAATGTACCCTTGGTGTTTGGCAAGTTGTATGTTATAAATCTGAAAAATAAAAAATAGTATGTAATTGTATTGACTTTGAATGATTGTTTAAAATCTCTTCAAGCTTATAGTAAAATGACCATTTACATGTTGATTGAATGTTTACATATCGTACATGCTACAGAGAATTAGTGAGAGTGTGAATAGAGAATTGATTGTGGTTTAATGTTTTGAATTATCTCTAGGTCGAATCCCTAAAAGAATGGAAGTGGTAGATTACCTAGAAAGTGAAAGTGAGACATGATGATGATCTAAGCACCAAGGGTAACCATAGTTGGAGAGGTATGTTACTCTATTGATTATACTTTAAACGTAAGGTATTTGAGGACAAACAACAATTTAAGTTAAGAGTTGTGATGATTCCATGTCATAACATATATTTTAGTGTTTTGTACGGTCTTTCTGTCATTTTATTATAGGAATTTTAGAGTATTCTAGTGAGTTAATGATAGTTTGGGAAGAGTCTATAATGTTTTGAATTAAGTCATTGTGAGTCTTGTATTTCCCTAACATGACAATTATATAGGGTGTTGTAGAATTTTCGGTATAGACCAGTGCGTCGATACAATCAAGAGATACCTTTTGGATGTTATAGAGGTATGAAGACCAATCACGATGAAGAGATCACTACAAGAATTAAATGATTTTGCGGCTAAAATTTGCGACGGAAATATGATATTTGTGGCAACCAATATTCCATGTAAATGAAAAATCTGAGTTTTTTTTTTATTTAAATCGTATTTGCAGTGGGATGTTGTGTATTTACGGCGGATATTTTCCTGTGGAAACATTTGCGACAATCTCTAACCCCCAAACCCAAAAAAGGAGGTGACATTATTTGCGGTAGAAAAAAGTCGCCGCAAAGGTAAGGTTGGAAGAAAAATTGTTGATTGATGTGGACAAAAGCCAACGCAAACGCAAGGCGGGAAAATAAAATATAAATTTAAAATTAGTGGCGGGCAAAATCCGTCGAAAATGTAAGCCAGGGCTTATTTTTCAAATTTGACATTTGCGTCACACAAAAGCTGACGCAAATACACAATGTTTCTATATAACTGGACCTCATCAACTTCATTTTTACAATCTTTCTTCTCTTTACAATCACTTTCTCTCTTTTTTTTTCTACAAATATTTCAATTGAATTTTTCCTATAAGTTTTTTTGTAAAGTTTTAACTCTTTATGCATCCTCTTAAAAAATTAAAAACTCTTTATATTTAATTTTGAATTAATATATTTTTATTTTATTAATTGTTTATTTTAAATTGTTTCTAGTCGTCCATGATTGTTTTTTATTTATATCTTTAATATAAATTTTTGTTTTACTATATAATTCGACCCCAAGCAAGGTTCCTTTCTATTATCAGGATACTCATTTCTATTCAATTGGTGGTTACTTTTACTCATACATTGCGAGAGGGAAACAAATATGCTGATTGGTTGGTAAAGTTTGTTGTTACTAATGTCGACTACTTGAAGATATGGATCTCTCCCCCACCTCAGCTGGATAGTATCCAACTTACGAATACATCTAGGGTGTTTATGTGGTGAATTAATTAGTTTGTTTCTCTTGATAAAAGATATACATATATATAAATTTTTATTTATTAATTTGTTTATATTTTTCTAACTATTAAAAAAAGGTAAAAAAAAATTTGCAAGTGTATGCGACAGATTAAAGCTAAAGCAATCACAATTTCTTTAGAAAAGAAGAACATTTACGGCAGCTTTTGGCCCACGTAAAGTTTGTGTAAAAAAATTGTCTTTGAGCCAAGTTTTGGCCCACACAAATGTCAGCAATATTTTTCGTTAGTTTGTGTCGTTGAAGCAGACAAAGTCCATTGCAAATGTTTGCGACCTGATCTTTGGGTGGGACATTAGTTTGTCGCCATGATGACACAACTGTTTTTTTGCCTCTATGTGGGCTTTTGGCCGCTGCAAATACGTGAAATTCTTGTAGTGGATGAAGTGCACACAACTTAGGAAAATTTTCTCTCAATCACATGCCTACGATGAATTTTCCATGAAAAGGTGAAGATCTCAAGTGGAGAAGTTTCATATGCATCCTACGTGAGGGTCTTGTGCGCGACGCGAATCCTAGAAGAAGATGCAAGAATTTTGTCCCAAACACTTGAGTGATGTGTGTGCTCATTGTGTGTGGCACATGCACATATCACTCAACATATGCCACATTAGACTTAATAATGGCGCACGCGGAGTGTGTGCATGCCATTAAATCTATATATTGAAATTTCTAGGTAAGGGTTCCAAATTTTGACGATCTAGAGACGAAGATTGTGATCATAACTATCTAAAACTTTATATTTTTAACCCTTTACAAATCCTTTTGATTATATTGTTTATTATTATCAAAACTCATTAGATTATGATTGAATGATGAACTTTTGTGGTATTGTTTAATTTGTTATGTCGTCGCTTAGTTGTTATTTTAAAACAAAAACACCGTCTAAAACTATAAGAGTTTAATAGACATATGTTAATTAGGGTTGGGAATAGGTTAGGCCGGCCTACAGGAGCCTACGGCCTGGCCTGTTTAGACTAGGTCTGGCCTGTTTATTAAAAAGGCTAGGCTTAGGCTTTTGAAAAAGTCTATTTAAGTAAATAGGCCAGGCTTAGGCTATCAAAAAAGCCTACGAAGCCTAATAGGCCGGCTTGATTATGCATGTCATTAAAATTTATTTTTTATTTATAATAAAATATAATTTATATTAAACATAAAAATAAAGAAACAAATCAAATAATGAACTTTTTAAATAGGCTTTAAGGCCTTATAGTGAAATAGGCTTTTAAAGCCTTATAGTGATAAACAAGCCTTACAATGAAATAGGCTTTAAGGCCTATTAATAACCTATTTAAAAGTAGATAAAATGGAATGTTTAAGACTTTAATAATAAGTAGGCCTGTAAATAGGCTTTCAGGCCAGGCCAAAAAAATAGGCCTATGAAAGGTCGTAGGCCAGGTTCACGCTTGCAATTTTTTCATAGGCCAGGCTCATGCCTATCAAAGTCTGGCCTGACCTGACATATTTCCAACCCTAATGTTAATAGACATACCTTACCTTGAATGATTGAAGAATCCATTGAGACTTAGACATAAGAGAATTAGGATTTTGAGAGGATGTTTTTGTCGCCTTATTGATGGAGTGTTATTTTGTTTTCGGTGTATCTAACCTTAAGGGATGATTAGATTATATATGCTCATCTATGAAGGCAAGGACCTCTCATTAAACTGACTAAACAGAACAACTCAACCATCACGACCATTCACAATAAAGTCTAATATAAATAACAAATACAATAATATTGAATATTTAATACTATATATTTCATTTATATTTTAATTAACTAAATAAGTAAATCCAAATATTCAACGGTGACATCAACTATTTTCCCATTTTATACCTTTAAAATAGAGTGTAGTGAGGTGATTTTGCAGAATACACCGTTGATATTGCTAATTGTTAATTGTTAGTGTGTATTATTTTTCCTCATATACAGTAATAAAGGATGATCAAGGAGAATACAATTCTCTCGAAAGGAAAAAAAAAAGGAGAATACAATTGTCACAAAAAGTAAAAATAATAGCATTGAAAAATAACTTATAAAGACGTTAGCATTGAAAATAACGTCAAAAAGACGTATAGTTTTTACTTTTCTTACCATTCTAATTTAAATCATTCAACAATATGTAATAATATTTGACTGCTACAATAATAAATAACTAGCACATTTTTAAACAAAAAGATAACTAGCATATTTATTTCAAAAAAAATAAAACAGCACATGGTTGAAGTTTCAAATGTGAGAAACTTATAATCAAAATTGGTTGACCGTCACCGATGACTACAATTAATTAATGTCTATCTCAATTGAAATTGAGTGACTTATTTTTTTACTAAATTGAGTGACGTCAAAATCGAATATATCCTTAATTATTTTGAAATTGAGCGACTTTAAAATTGGTTAATCAAGTGATTAGACTTAAAGTGATTATGGACATTATCTCAAAACGAATCGTTCAAAAGAAACCAATTTAAGTTTTAATCTAGCTTTATTTACCTTCCATTTGAACTCCTGATTATTAATGCCTTTAAGGACGGAAGGGCTAACACAAAAAAATTGTCACATTTTCTAAATAAAAAAAAACCAAAAAATGTCACATATATTTTAGAATAGATGGAGTATAACAGTATGCCTGAACCCAATTATTATATAAAGGACTTCACGACACTCCTATTTGCAAGGCAGGTCGAGTTGCATTTCTATCTTCTCCTTTTGATCTTAATTAGGAGCACTTTTCAAATGGCCGCAGCAGTGAAACCAACCAATGTTCTGGTCATTGGAGGAACCGGATCGGTCGGAAAGTTCATCGTAGAAGCAAGTGTTAAGGCTGGCCACCCTACCTTTGCCCTTGTACGAGAGTCCACTATGTTTAACCCAGCAAAATCATCCATCATTCAAACATTTAAAAACTTGGGTGTCAACCTACTTTTGGTATGTAGCATTCTTTTATTCTCGATATTCGATATTTTTTAACATTCAAAACTTAATTATAGTAATAAAAATAAAAAAAATCAAAACTTAATTTTGTATGATAATAAAATATATAGCCGGGACACAAAAAGGATCAGGGTGCAAACCAAATAAGTTTGGTATAGTTTGTATGGGTGTGCAAGTTTGAATTACCATTGTTGATGTGAAAAATTCGTTGATCGTAAATATTTATGTAAGAAGTCTGTTAATCCTAATATATAATTATTTTTGTGAGCATTTTTTAAGGTTTTATCGAGTGTTTTCACATGCATGTTCTTCAACGTCAATTTTATGGTCACTCACATTTATAGAGAAGAAAATGTGTGTAGATAGATTAGTCAATAGAATTATCCTTGAACTTTTTGGTTTATTATTATTCTACTCATTTGGAGTTTTGGTTGGTGAATTTAGGAATTGATGGATTTTTTAATTAGTGAATTTGTTTCATGATGATCACATTATACATATAGGGAGATATACATGACCATGAGAGTTTGGTTAAAGCAATAAAGCAGGTGGATGTGGTGATCTCTACTGTGAGTTACTTGCACATACCCGATCAATATAAGATCATTTCCGCCATCAAAGAAGCTGGAAATGTTAAGGTAAAGATTATTGTTTCTAACTATTTTCTCTATGAACTATTGATGAATCCAATCACTGATTTACATTGGTGAGTGGTGTATTTTAGCTGTTATGACTAATTTTTTGTTTGATCTAGGAATGAAATATATTAGAAAATTTATATGATTTTACTTGTTTGGAAATTAAGACAGAAAAATGGACGGAAATATAAACCTATACATTCATCTCTCAAAAAAAAAAATAAACCTATACATTCATATGTAGAGCTAGGTATATATGGACCGTGATATGTGGACTGACCTGTTGAACCCGCGGCTTGGGGGACAGATTTTTTTGGTCCATTTTAATTTTAGTCTGCATGGATTGGATCGTTTAGATTGTATTCGGTTTAAATATATAGATTTACAAGTTGGTCCGCGATCCGTGTAACTTATATTTTTAAAAATAACTACACTTTATTTACTATAATTAGATTGTTTTGCTAATTATTAGTTTTTACTTTTTATATATAGAGGTTTTTTCCTTCAGAGTTTGGAAATGATGTGGATCGTGCTAATGGAGTAAATTGGGCAGAGAGTTTATTTAACAACAAGGCTCAGATCCGAAGAACCATTGAAGCTGAAGGAATTCCTCATACCTTTGTGGTGGCAAATTTTTTTGCTGGACACTTCCTACCAAATTTATCAGGTCTTAGAGCCTTACTTACCCCTACAAATAAAGTTATCATTTTTGGAGATGGAAATCCCAAAGGTATATAGAAATTCAGTTTTAATTAATTGATTACGAATATAAAAAAATATAACACATATTATATTATGATTAATTGATTCTTTATTTAATTATTAACAGCTGTTTTTAACACTCACGAAGATGTTGCTACTTATACAATCCAAGCTATTGATGATACAAGAACCTTGAACAAAATTCTCTATGTTAGACCCCATGCAAACACCATATCATTTAATGAACTAGTTTCTCTTTGGGAGAAAAATACTAGTAACACTCTTGAAAGAGTCTATGTCCCAGAGGAGAAAATTTTGAGGCAAATTCAAGGTTAGCTTATGATAGTTAAAACATTTAAATATTTATAAGTTTAACTTGTGTATATTGACAATGTAATTTTTCTTTACATGCATAGACTTTCAATCAAATCTCACCATTTTAGATATGAATTAAATCTATAAAATCAATGATAAAGATATTAAAATTGTCTGGCTTGTTTATTATTAATGATTAAGATTGTTTCATTTTCTTTCAGAGTCCTCATTTCCCAACAATATGAGCCTATCAATTTGTCACGCTACATTTGTGAAGGAAGATCAAACTAACTTTGAGATTGAACCCTCATTTGGAGTAGAGGCTTCTCAACTTTATCCTCATGTCAAATTCACTACTATTGATGAGTTCCTTAAAAGAAATATTGATCGTACACCATTCTACTTGAACCAGCTTATACCAGAAAACAGTGAATAAACTCTGGCTTGCATGTATTTTTTGGTTAAGAAGCTAGTAATTGATTACTAGTTGATTAGTCAAACAAATAATGTTTGGGGTAATAATAATAATTTTGGTCCTTGAATATGTAATGGTTTAAGGTATCAAAATTTTATAATAGTCTCTGATTGTGCACTATGTTAGTCAAAATAGTCTTTACGGTAAAATGTATCGTTTTTTCTTAAAGGTCGTTAAAATATATTGTTAATATTATCATATTAGTCTTTCAATATACTTATGTCATATCAGAGACTATTTTGACTAACGAACTCTTATTATCAAATACTATTTTGACTAACGAACTCAATCACGGACTATTTTAGAATTTCAATACATTGAAAAATTATTGTGGCTACTCGTTACACATTCAGTGAAGAAAATAATCATTACTTATTAGCTAGTACTATAAAATTTATAAATTAGCGTGCACATTTTGAACAAGATTTTGTTCAAAGATAAAATAATACCGAACTTGTGTCATTGTCCAAATAAACTAAAATAAAATAAACATGGAATAGCAGTGTCTCATTCGTGATGCTCCAAACCATGTACTTATTTATGCATTTCAATCTTATGGCGTCAGTAAAACTTGCACAGCTTCAAATTTTCAACTATAATAATTTCATGCTTACTTGATAATTCAAAGTTACATTTTCAGTTTGACCTAAAAGTACGGCGACAGGTCATGACCGTAATCTTGATGTGTACAGCAGCATACCAGTTCAGGGAGAGTCAATGGCTTATGAAAAAAATATATTATTTCCAACTGAAAAAAATATTTATATTCTCATACATTAATATTCCAATTGCCTACATTTGGTGTGCAACATTGCTTCCAACAGGATTACTTCAACTTCAGTGGAGAAAACCTCTGAAAAACCAAAAAGAACTCTAAGTAGTAACCCCAAACAAGAAATGATTATGTGTATATAGACACACACGTGCGCGCGTGCGCGCTAATGATAGTTTTAGTCCAAGTCCGGCTACATTTTTTCGACTAAGTGTGTGTTTGCTTTAGAGTTTTAAATCCACGGCAGCTGAAAAAACCACGTCCCAATGCACTATTTAGTGGTGGAATGAGAAGCTAGGAATTCCAGTTTCACTCCAGACGTGCGTTTAGCCCCTCCAACCGCTACACCAAACAAAGGCTAAAAGCATGTATGTTCTTAATTGGAATAGTTTTAAACAGCAGAAAAGAGTATGTATATCACGTCAAATTGCATATTCCACGTACTATAAAGAGAAGAAACAAAACAAAGAGCAGTTGTGAAATAAGTAATCACAAAAAGCTTGAGCACTGCAAACCAAGAGAGTCCACCATAGAAATATTTTTCCAAAATACAGTCCAATGGAATTGCAAATCATTATAGAAGGCTCACAAGTTACACTAATTAGACCTGAACTCGATGCATTTCATGATACAGCCTTAGTAAATTCAAAATTATGCTAAAGTATAAGCCTGATTAGAGAGCATGCAATCATTGATCATCTCCCAAATTACCCATAAAATCATATGATTAACCATTTCTAACGATTTTGATAAACTGTTTCCGCTAACAACGGTATATTGGCGCCCGCAATCAATTTCTAAATAACTTCCGCTATATCTAATTTATATATCATCTATAGCACAGTCGGTAACAACCTAAAGGAAACAAAAATGGAGCTACAAAATTTAGCTTGGAAAGTTAGACAACTCGTCACTGAAATTGTGCACCAACCTATTTTCAGTTATTTCCTTCCATTCTTGGCAGAGGCCTTTGAAGATCCTTTTCCCATAGGAACCTTACCATTCGGAGCCCTTCCACCCTTTGGAGCCTTTGCATTGGAACCTCTTTGGCCTGCCTTACCCATTCCATTTTTTGTCACATCCTTCTTCATCCTGCGATCAACAAGGACTTTTCCCTTGCCAGTCTTAACTTGGACACCTTTCTTTGCAACTACATACTCCTTCTGAGGCCTTTTTGGAACAGCTTTTTTATATAGTCGATCAATTTGCTTACTCTTTGAACGATCGGATATGTCTGACTGATCTGATATAGCATTGGCCTTCTTGCGTATTTTCTCAATCTTCCTCATAGCAACACGCTTCTTGCTGCTTTGGCCTCAGCCACCTTCTTTGCAGGCCGAGTATCAATTTCTTTAAATTGTGCTTTCATTGCAGCAACTTCTTCTTTCGTGATAGGCTTAACTGGTACACGGTGTTTCCTTTCCTCATCGAGAAACCACTTGGGCAATCCCTGGTCATCAAACATGTACTTATTATATGCGTCATTTAGCATATATTCCCTTTGCTTTTTCCTCAGCATCTTCTGAGCATAAGCCAATATCTCAGCCTTTTCTTCAACATCATCCTCTGACTCATCAGAGGATGAATCAGTAGCAGGTGCAGGAACAATCTCAAAATCCATTCCCTTAGATGCTTGAGAATGAGTGTGATCTATCTCCACAGAAGCAGCTGTTCTATTTCCTTTGATCTTTTCAGCGACAGGCGTCTTCTCCTTTAGCCCATCAATATCCATTTCATTTTCACTGTCATCCTTCTCAAAGCCTCCTTCCTCTACAGCTTCAGCAAAAACATCCTGACTAAACCACATATTTGTGATCTCCTCTTGGGTGGGCCCTGTACCATCAGTAAGAGGCACCATCAAAGGATTTGCTTCTTGAACATCCTGATCTTCAACTGAATCATACTTGGACTGAACAATGTCATCATCTTCACCAACCTACAAGCCAAAAGGTAATAGTACATGTGTAAATATTTGTTTTTGCACACGGAATAAAAAAGGATGTGTCGTTCCACTGTTCTCGACAATAACCAACACATTTGACATCACAAAAATACCATTCTTAAAGATAGGTCAGAGCAGGAAAAACTAACAATGCCAACATAAAAACATGTTTATATTACCGGTAAGCTGCATATTAAATATTGGGCATAGGATATGTTGAGTGAAAGGAAGAAAGTAAAGGAAACTGGAATTAAAGGAATGGGAATATAATGTGAAGATAATCGTTTCAAGAATCGGATATAGTTTCATTTCCCTTTATATAACTCACAAACCTGAAGGTATAATAATTGCATCTACAATCACAAAAGAAAGCTCCATACCTCCAAAAGTAGGGAGTCTGCATCATAGGATTTCTTAATACGCTTACGCTGCTTTGCAGTCCCTTCCTTTTTTATCACGAACCGCTCGTAAGCTTGTTCAAGTAAATCTTCCATTTGTTCATCATATCTGATATGAGTATACAGTTAGTTTCATATCATATCTGATATGAAAGACCAACAGAATAAAACAGTAGAGGTAAGAACAAATGTGATTAAAGAATGGTTTACATAATTCAGAAAAGCAGATAAACAAGAAGACATATACACCCCTCACACTTCTATTCCTTCCCTCACAACATTCCCTCATTTAACTAGTAATATAAACCCCTGTAACCAACTCAGTGGTCCCCAACTCTTAATCCCTGAGGAATATACCCCTCACACCTTCTCACTATTGAGTTGAGGCTTGTGCATAAGAGATACACTGGTTAGCAATAATTACTCTCTCCATCGCTATATATAACACCCTTTTGATAAAAGCGCAAGAGTTGAAAAAAGTTTTTTTTGCATTAAATTATTTGTAAATGACTGCATTCTCTTTTTAAAAGTATCCTTCAATTATTGAAAGAGAGATATAATTGATCTTTTAATTCTTTTCATTTAAATAGGGTAATTTTTTGTGAAAAGTTAATTAATGCGCCTTGATATTTCAAGTCTTGTAAAAAGGGACAATAAAATTTTATAAAAGGGTCTTGTATTTAGGGAGATATGTACTACAAGATTTATGTGAGAGTATAAGTGATCTCATAACATAAGGAACAATATCAAAAGAAGTCGATCACCTTCTACGTTCTTCATCAGAATCTAAGTCACTAGAAGAATGCTCCATGCCACCTTTGTTTTCTTCATTCTCACTGTCATCCACTTCACCCTCACCGCCTTCATAGTCAGTGGTGTCAACAGCTACCAGATCCTTCTCACCCTGAAACCCAGTGACAATAACCAAGAAACGGTTAAAGTAAGTTACATGTTAGTGATATGACTTTTTATCTTAGCGAATGTCCTTTTGGTCCTTTCTTCATGAGGAATCTCGAAAGAGAGTATCTTACCTTTTGGGATGGGTATTTTGTTTCTGCTAGTTTATTTGAATATATTGAGTTGTCTCACTATAGGTTCATGGCATGCGTTTTATTTATTACTCATTTTTAGGAAAATACTTGGGTGATCACAATCATTTGGACACCATTCAGACACACACATACACAAAATATATTATTTCCTTATTTTCTTTTTCTACCTTTTTTCAGGTATGTGTTCGCCCAAATGATGTGCCCAAATGGTTGTGACCATCCAAGATTCGCTAGCTTAGAAAGTGTTACAATATGAGTAATTTACCAATAAAGTTGATCTCCTGTCACAGTTAACTCTCATGAATATGTCAAACAAACAACCTCTATGTACATAACCCCTTTAACGAAGTGAAAAAGAGTTCAGAATGAAAAACTAATTGACCTACTTCAATTATATTAATTTGTAAACCATAAGAAGATACTTCTCTCCAATCTTTCCCACAGATAAATATTGTGTGCTTTCGGTCATTATACTCCACTGTGCATTTATAACATCGAGTAATACTTCAATTGTTAACATGGACAATTTAGCAAAATAATTTCACTCACTAAGTTCATGGTCGCTTATCTTCTTGATTGTTAAAAAACTTAAACAACACTTGATTTGAAATGGAGGAAGCAAAAAGATTAAAGCAAACCTTCATAGAGGCAAGGGAAAACAACTCATGGTCAACATAACCGTCTTCTACTGCATCCATTTGCATCCCTGTTGCTTTCCGCGCCTTATCCTGTAAAAACCCAAATGGGTAGAGCAATGAATCAGATTGGTCTCATCCACAAAAAGGATTATAAAACAGAACTGAGCTTAGGATGCCATGATACATGAAAGAATTAACACTGCTTTTGGTCGTGATCATGCCTTGGAACCATTTTTGGGACTGATCATATAAAATCTTGATATCATATTAACCTATTATGGTTTCCAACTAAATATTAACAATGTTGCAAAGATCAGAAAATTTATTTGTGCTGTATCCAACCCCAAAGTACACAGTGGCAACTAAGAAGCCACAAACCTTGGCTCTTCTTTTTGCTAAAATCTTTTTTTCACGTTTCTTCTTGCGGTCCATTGCATTTGTCAGTTCCTCCATTTCATTGAGTATTCTATCATTTTCATCCACCTCATGATCATTCCCCACCTCAGCTGTAGTAGCAGCTTCAGTCTTTTTAGCCGGTGATAAAGCTTTTCTAATGTTAATTCGCCACCTACAGGTAACAAACAGATACAACATCATTACCCCCAGATGGAAACAAAGAACAAACATATTCAGGATTGAGCATTTGAAAAAATAATGCCAAAAATGACAGGAAGTAAAGTTTTAGCCATGCAATTACTTTAGAAGATGCTTGAAGTCTTGTTTCCCCAAAACCCTCAAATCTTCACAGAGATATTTTACCTGTCATACAACCAGAACCAAATCATTTAATATTAACAACAATAGGAATTATTCATACCCCCCGGACTACTAAAAAATGTTAGACATCATTGTATGTACCCAAAACATACCTCTTCAGTTGTTAGATCGTGATCCTTGATTGGTAAATCAGCTGGATCGGTAAAGCTTATAGAAGTAACTGAACCAAGAATATCCAGAGGAGCATCTGCCCAAACAAAATTTGCAGCTGAAGACACCTTCCTTAAAGTTGTGTTTTCGTCTTCATACCTGTAGGCAAAAAATAGTTATAATAGCAACAAACACGATATAAATAAGCAGTTGCGCACTACTGACTTTTCCCTACTTCAAATACCTTAACAATCCCCATAATTAGTTTCTTTTGCAAAAAACACACATGATGAATCTGACACATACAAATTAATAAAATCCATTTCAAAACAAGCAGAACCATTTGAGAAAGAATGCGTAAATCCGATACAAACAATGTAAAATCCAAAACACAGTGATGAGGTAGTTACCCGTCATGATGCCTCTTTTGCTTACTGTCTCTAAGTACATCCACCACCTGCATTTACGATTCAACGACCAAGAAAATAAAATGAAAAGAGCAACAAAAATACATGTATAAAACGCCAATCAAACACATCTCCAAGTTAGTAATTTACCTTAGCTAGTGGTTGAGCAGAAGCCTCAAAAAGATGCTGGATATCGAGAATGCGAGGATCAATCTTAGAAGGAGCCAAATACTTAATCCCCAAAAGATACATCTCAGCAGATTCGGAACGACTAGCCGGCGGTTTTTCGACCTCAACCTTCTCAAACAACTGCAATTCAAACATTCCACCACCACATCAAACAATTTTCAACATTCACAATGAATTCCACAAAGGGCTTGTTTGGGTTAGCTTATTTCAACTTATCTTTGATCATGACCAATTGTACGACTGTTTGGAAGAACCTATGAAAACAGCTTATGGCATATTCAAATACACATAAGTGCTTATACGCTCCCCAGGATATCGTATAAAAATAGTGTATAGCTTACACGAAAACAATTTAACTTTATTTCATCTTTTCTTATAGAAATAGCTTATACATAAGTGCTTATCATGATAAACACGTATGCTAGAAGCTGCAAATTAAGTTGTTTATCCAAACAGAGCAAAAACCACATTAAAAAAAAAAACAAACAGAACAATTCATTTAAAAATAGAAGTAAAAATAAAAACAAAATCATCACCTTCTTCAAACACCAGACGACAGAATTGTAATCCTGCGACCTGAAAACCTATCACACAACAAAGTAAAAGCAACAACAACAATAACAAAAACAATTAGAATCATAAATTCATAATCATAATGAATAATTAACCAAGTTAATTAAGCAAAATCAGATTAAAAAACCTTGGTAACAAAAGTTCCTTAGGTGCTAAAAACTGAGTAGCAAGTTTAACAGCATCAATAACAAGAGAATTCTGACTAGTAGCTTCTTGGCGAACCATCATGAAGAATAACATCAAAAGCACTGTAACCATTTTCATTCATAATTTTCCTAACTCTAGACCTACACTCAGGTCTAGTAATATCCTCTTGAATTCGCACCGCGAATAGGTTTCATCGGAGCAAGATCAACGCCGATGACAAGATGATTAACGGGAACACGTTGGACAGCAACTTGAGTCCAACCTCCAGGAGCGGCGCAGAGGTCGAGGACGGCGCATGAGGATTCGAGGAAATGGAAATTTGAATTGAGTTGAATGAGTTTCCATGATGCTCTACAGCGGTAACCGTGTTCTTTGGCTAAGAAGTAGAATTTATCTAAACGGTGTTTTCCTTTTGCTTTTGCTTTTCCCATTGATGGTGTGAGGTTTTTGGTTAGGGTTTTGGGAGGGTGACGATGTGATATGTGCGTAGAGGTTTATTGTAACGTGCTCTCCAAGTATGTAAGTTAGATAAAGCTATAATTTTATTTATAGTATTTTTTTATAAGATATTAAATTAAATTACGAAATCAAACGAGACAAAATTTTAAAACATATTGGACATTACTCCCTCAAAAAAAACATACTGGACATATTATTTATTTCTAGTCATGCATATGTCTTTCTTCGTTAGTCAAAATATAATCATAAGCTATTTTCCATAAGAAATCTTGGTGTTGAAAAAATATTTGTTCATTTTAAAACAATCTAGAGGAATTATGTTAAATTATATGAAGGTAGTTGAAACAATTGATATTTTGCATATGTTCAAGATTTATATGATACTTGTCAGAATAATTACGTAGTGTTGACGAAGATTTTGAATAAGTAACACAATTTTTCTCTTGGGTTATGTATGAACTGAAGGTTCTTAAGATTGTTGTGGACTTGGTAAGAATGGGATCATCCTTCAATACTTTCATCCAACCTCTTCAATAATTTTAAAACTTTCTTATCGAAGAGCATGTGTTTTTCATATCTGCAACGAATCTAAGTAATATGAGTTGATTTTTATGTCAATATGGGCATTCTTCTTTTGAAGATGTCATTGTCGATTACATTTTTCTCTTCTCTTAATTTATGCTGTAACAATAATGTTTAAGGTGTTAGTTTACAATGTTTGCTCCTTCGTTTATAATCAATCCTTTTTCATAATCAAACAAATGGCATGCCATAGAAAATTCCGTAATTAATTTAATGCTAGATGATAAATTTTGTTGGTTACAAACGAGAAAAAAGAAAAGCTAGACCAAAGGAAAGGGAAAACTAGGACCACAAGAAAGCCACCCAATAGCACCAACTAGGTCGAAGACATCTACAAGGGATTTAAGATTGGATATACTTATAAAAATAAATAAAATACATAAACATATTTAACAAAGTGATCTTTCAAAGATAATATCCTTTCTGGAAATAATGTGATGATTGAGAATAATTCCAGAGTTTGAGACCAAGTAAATAACTGTAATGATCTAAAGCCATACAACCAGAACTGTCGCGGAAATAACTTACAAATTTCACAAGTAGTTGTGCGAGTAAAATCTCTATAATGAATTTGAGAGAAAATGTCAAATAAATTTCTTTAAATTCCATAAGCTTAGGGTCAAAACACGATTTAAACCTCCCAGACTTCGCTTATTGATTATATTATCAGCCAAAGAATCAGTTATATATCACTCAAAAGGCATCACCAATATTATCATTTTTGAAAAACGCATACTGATAGAAACCTAAAAGCATGTGTCAAGTTGAAGGCCATTTTTCCAATGGAGGATGGACCATATCCGAACAGTTTTAAAACACACCGGCTTTCAAAAGCTGCAACAATACATCAGAATTAGCTTACCCAAAAAGTAGAAACATCTTCCACAGAAAAATTATGCGTGATTTGACACGGCATAGTCGATATAATATCCTAACACTAACAAGTAAAGATGCAGAAACTTCAAAGGCAATAGTCATATCCTGAACAGGAGAAAAATCAAGGTTCTGTGTGAAGTTTGTCCTGAAATCATGATAGTACAATCGCAATACAAGACTAGATTTGCGATAAATCTAAAACTGAATCAAATACTGGCGTATATCAACAATGAAGTTCACTACCAGCATTAGCATGTCTTCTGGTATCATAAAACCATAAAAACGAATATTTTCTGTAACTGCATATTGGCATCCTTAATACTCTGACTACAAATAAAAGGTAAAAAACAAGTACCCTGAATCCCCACAAAACCTAACTTTGAGATCTGTGTTCTTCAAATCATGACACAGCAAAGCCTTAGTCGGCACGAGAGCCACTGCTACTACTTGCATAAGATTTCTTGCCACCATATTTCTGCAATAAGTTAAAACAGATTGATTATGTCTTTCATGCAAACAATATAAAACCATACAAAACTTAATGAACAAACATATAACAGGTCGTAGGGTAAATGATTAAAGGCAATCTAAGCATAAAAACCTGCTTTCCCAAGCTGAATGGAATATATCTGTATTTGATCATGTGTGCAATTTGGCGTCTCATTGTAAGGACAAACAGAACAACCCAGTAGCAGAGTAATATTGGCCAGAAGACAGGAACATCAAATACAGAAAAGAAAGTCATCAAGAATGCTATTAAGAAAGCCTTTGTGAAGGAATACCTGCAGCAATGATAATAAGAATAATACAAATCATTATTCTATTACACAAACGGAGACGCCTTTCAAATGATCCCAAAGTTAAACATGTTGGCTTACGCAAGCAAGTCATAAAAGTACATTAATCGTTGAGATATTAAAGAATGCACAAGTACAGCACCAGCCACTTTCAGGAAGTTGAATTAAATAAATAAACTCATACCACAATGTCACTAAATAAATAAACTCATACCACAATGTCACAATGTCGCTAAATAATAGAAGGATCCTTATCAATGAATCAATTCCAATAATGCCACAACTAATCTTGATTCAAACAAATTTGTTCCACAAAATCAGATTCCAATAACTATAATGAGATATTCACCTATGTAACAACTACCCCTTGTAGATTTAAGTCTTCTGTATTTTTAACGTGTAACAGAAGGTGTGGAATCTTACAAGGAAATCCTCAGACAACTAAGGAAAACTAGTTCTGTTTCAAAACGTATCAACAAATAAACAATGATAAGGCAAAAAGAGCTTCAGAAGTGACAGTTGAACATAATAACAAAAGGAAATTGCAGACACAATTTTTTATATATGGAAATGGAATGATGAACAAACACAGCAAAATTGATTGATTCACAAGGATATGAAACAGGTATGTTACTTAGTGTATTTCAATGTCAAATATCAAGCTCTAAACGCTTCTAAATTCATATTGAAAATAACTATTAATGACACATAAGGATATCGAAGTGCCGGTTTGTTCAATGGAAAATGTGATTAGGAAAGTAAGGACCCATTTACATCTGGTATTTCTTGTTTCCATTTCCACGGACAAAATTAGAAACATTATAAAAAAGAAAAAAAATTATTTCCATGAACTTGTCTGCAGCTACGTGCAATGACTAGCAGCTTGCAACAAAATTCAAATGGTGGTTCACTAATTATTGCATAGTTACATTGCATGCAATGGCGGCTGGGAGCAAGTCTTCAATCAATTATATTCAGTTGATCGGTAAAATATTTTCTGGAAGAGCAAATGGAAATACTGGGAAACTATTTTCTAGATAACTATTACCTCCGAAGCACACAAAGCTTATACTATCAAATGGAACTCAGAAACAATAGAGTCAAACGAACTTTAAAATAAGTGACACAGCCAAATTCACATATAAATGGTCTGATATCCGTCCAAGAGATGCATTGAAAACACAAACCCGAAACTATCTACATATATAGCATTGACCCAATACTAGCAATGAATCCCAAATTCAATCAAATCTTCCATTAAATAAACATGATTTCGAAATGTTAAAACAAAACATATTGAGTTATTATGTGAATTAACATACTACGCGCACAATAGAATCAGAAATTACCAGAACTTAAACTCAGGAAGCCGACGAATAAACGGCTTAAACTCATCGGAGCCTTTAGTAGGCAACAAAGGTCCTCCATCAGAAGGCTCTAGCTCAGGATCAACCAAAGGAGACAGAAACCCAATCAACAGATTCAGCATGTAAATTCCCAATCCATAAGACACAATGTAAAATCCTTGAAGATAAAAAACCCTTAAACCATATATGGACGCAATAACAAAAGTCCCAATCCACCTATAAGTAGAATGTGGCGTGGATTTATCCAAATAATGCTGAAATAGCTTCGAAAAATCTTGCCACCATTGCGGCGGCGCAGCAGCAGCAGTCGCAGAGGCACTGCTGCCTCCAGTTCCTTCCATTCAATTCACAATCTGTAAAACAAAAAAATAAAAAATAAACAAGCCTTCGAATATAAAAAAACTAAATCAAGCGTGTCAATGTCAAAACCCTAAATTACTCAAATTAAATTTAAATTAAATCATATACATACACGCATAATAATCGTATTAAGTTGAATAACAAGAAATTAAAGAAAAATAACAAGATCTAATAATCATGATGTAAATTTATGAAAAAGAATGAATAGGATAACGAAACAAAGTGAATACGGTGTCGTTTACATGATTTGAAAATCAAGATCTAGGGTTGAAAGAGTGAAAATTGAAGAATCGAAAAACCCTAACATTTGGGAAATGAAAATGGAAAATATGAGAATGAATTGGAAGGAAGAAGAAGAAGAGCTGACCTGCGAGGATGGATCGGAGGTGGAGAAGGAAGAGGATTGGAGGGTTAGCAGTATAGATCTACAACGAGATATGCGAATATTTGTGTGAGCGTTTTTTTTTATTTTTCTTCTTCCTTTTTTTATTTTTTATTATGAGATGTCGTTTTTATATTATCATGTGTTTTGTGATTGAGTTGCGTGCCGAGGCTTGAATTGAACGGCAGATCTTTCATCTGTCGTATATACGACTAATTGTTGCGACTTTTATTTTTACGACTAATTGTTGTGACTTTAATTCATTGCATTTTATTAGTTAATATGGCTCGTTTGTCCTCCTCAGTTTCACTCGGTTGGTAAGGACGATGCATAATATATGTAAGGTCCATGGTTCAAATTCAGGTCACCACCAAAATAAAAGTTAATATGTGTCGAAAATACAAGGGTATATCATCTATGATATGGAGGGAAGTCATATTAGATTGGGCTGCTTGAACTAATTTATGAGTGATCTCGTTTGCTTGCTTTCTCTTGAACTCGTTGATATGATACAACCAAACTCGATACTATCATATATGTGTGAATTTACGCAATCAACAACTCTTTTAAAATCAAGAGCTAAATCAACATTGTCGAACTAGAGATCTGACACTCATTTTAAAGTTGTATGTAACCCGACAACCTTCTCCACATCTATGTCACGCATTGTTGCGACTTAGTAAATATTGCTTTCATTTTTTATTTGGTAACAAATAACAAATACTAGTTCTTTTAAAAAAATCAAATAAATCATCAATTAAGTTTTAATTATTTTTTTCCTTTCGAAAAACTAGTGGTACGAGAAATAAGTCATTTTTTATATGAAAAAAAATTTAGTGTGAAGAGATGATGCCTTCGTTTAAGATAGATCAGCTAAAATCCAAGATTTTTTTGATTCAAGACCTATCTTTCTATCATTAGACAAAATATTTAGGTTTTGTTTGGGAGTTTTGAGAGAGAGGAGGGGAAAGAAAGGTTTTGGAGTGTGAGAAATATAAGGAAAAATTGATTTCATATTTTTTAAAAGAGTATTTTTTTAGAGAGTGATAAATTATTGATTTTGATTAATGAAATTTTAATTTTAAGAATATCATAACAAAATAGATTAAATTTGAATAATTCATATAAATTCTCCCAAATTCCCAAAACTCTCAACCAATACAATTTTTTAGTTTCACATCAGCATTCCGTTATAGAATTAACAACATTGACTAATTTTGATAAGGGAGATAAATTGTGAGGATTTTAAAATGATTTAATGAAATGTAGGGACTGTTCTTCAAAGGGGCACAAAATGTAAGGACTAAAAACATATTTAACTCTTTATATTTCGAAGAAAAATAAACCCTCTAGAACCCTCTCATCTCAATCTCCTATATTTCTTCCACTTGCTCCTTCTTTTTTTTTCCAGACTCTCTTATCCCTTTCCCTTCAAACTCACAGACAAAACCTTGGAGAATATTCCTTAAAAAAAACCTTGGAGAATATAATAAATACTAGGGAAAAAATTATCACGAAAGAGAGGAAAAAAGAATGAATATACAACTTACATCTCATAATTGAATTATTCTCAATTATACAAAGAGAGTTATACAAATGATAAATACTAGGGCAAGCAAGATGGAAAGGGAGTTGGTTACAACAAAATAAAATTGAAAAACATAAAAAAGAGAAATATGAGTAAAACCAACTCCCACAACACTAATTCTAACACCTTTTAAACACAATGAGAAAACTACAAAACTAAAAGATCCCTCGAGCTTGAATAGATATGTCATATAGGTCAAACTCAGAGGTAATGCAAGTAGTAGCGGGAGAGGTAACAGGTATGGTTAGAACACAAGTTATTTGCGTATTGGAGAAAATAAGAAGCATATGAATGAGAGAGTGGTAAAACTAAATTTTTAGATAACAACTCATCCTCAGAATTAAACTGTGAACCTGTCATGGATTGTGTACACAGAAGCTGACTTTGGGAACAAAGTGGACCTTCCTTGGGCAAACTAAAAAAACATCAGTTAGCATATGAGAGAAAGTAAGTGTATACCAACGTAGATGTAACTTTAAGAGATAATAACCATTCTTTAAACTCCATCATTTCAGCAACATCATCATTGATAAACAGCTTTGTATAGCAATAAGTGTTTAAAACACTTAGTGGGAAGCGTCCTGCTTTGACAAATAAAAAGCGAATCAGAGTTAGAAAATAAGTTACAGGCGAAGATGTAAGTAAGAATCAGAGTCATTAAGACAACTTAGACTATTCAATTAAAATAGACCTTCTTCTTTGAGTTTTGCATATGTCAACATAACTACCACAGGTCCAAACTCTTTCCTATCATTGTTAAACTTAAGGAACTTTCCAGCATAGTCCTCCCATAAAGTGCAGTTAATAG
>Ga0228710_1004892_pt1 | contig 21026 bp, 7 predicted proteins | sample MedpolnodulmetaG_FD_177995 | JGI IMG/M metagenome (GOLD analysis project Ga0228710, IMG submission 177995) | Root nodule microbial communities from Medicago polymorpha collected in Santa Monica, California, United States - pink nodules | ecosystem: Host-associated > Plants > Roots > Nodule... | reverse complement strand
ATATTCATATCTTTGTGATTCAACTTGCCACATGTCACTTTTCTTAGGTATTTCATTTTATTATGCCATGTGGATTGTGTCATTTCACCATTCTAAAATGTATGTATAGGAGATAGGAGATATGCTTTATTAAGGCCATTTCAATCATCTAGTCTTCCTTTACTGCAACTATATATTGTGAAGTAGAAATATAGGTAATGATTTTTAGCAAACGCATGTTCACACAGTTAGGAAACTTATTATAATGGACGATAGCTTTCACTAAAAACTTGTTAATTTTAAGGGGAAATTGCACTTACCTCCTCTAAGGTTATCTTAAACAACACTAACACGCCTTCCAGTTTTCAACTAAACACAAACCTCCTTTATATTTTATTAAAATTGACAAATACCCCCTTGGAGTTAACACTGTTAGAACACCCTTAGTTTCTCTCTTACTTAACACTTTCCTCTTTCAGTTACCTTCACACAACCATTGTCTCTCCAATAAGCTCTTTCAATCTCTTCCATAGTTTGCAATTGTGAAATATTTAATTCCGTTCTCTTTCATTCGCTTGTCCCTTATCAAATTCTTGGGTATATTGTTCATCAAGAATTTCAAAGTTTGAACCTTTATTATATCAATTCATCCTCATATGTCAAATCAAACATGTGATTCAAGTTAATCTCATTGTGTGTCTTTTGTTAATTGTTGTATCTTTAATTGGAACTTCGAGTTATTGGGTAACTGTGAGCATGGGTATATTGGATGCACAATTATTGTTCCATTGTAGTTTTAGGGATCGGTGGTCTTGGCTTTATGTTCCAATGGCGAAGAAGCCTAAATCATGGGGAGTTCCTGTTGTTCCTTGACTACCTTTATATATTGTTATTAATATACTCCTTAGATCAATTGATAAAGATTCATATATAAGGTTTGTTGTTAGAACATGGCTTCTCTTGTTATTATACTATGTATACAAAAAAGTTTGATCAGAGTAAACATAATGGTGGTTCTAACCAGGAGGTAGCAGGGTGCTATAAGTTAAATTAATATTTCACAAATTGTAAACGGGGGAAGAGAATGAATGAGCACTTGGAAAGAAAGAGACAATGACTGTGTGATGGTAAATGAAAGTGGAAGGTGTGAAGTATCATTAAATTAACGGTGATCTAAGAGTGTTATGTATAAAGGAGGAATTTGTCACTTTTAATAAAATTTAAGGGAGGTTTACGTTTAGTTGAAAATTAGAGGGGGTGTTAGTGTTGTTTAAGATAACCTCAGGGGAGGTAAGTGTAATTTCCCCTAATTTCAATGATTCAGTTTGATTTCTTGAAAAATCTTTTACCAAAGCTCAAGAAAACAATAAATCAACATTTTCGTATCGATTGGTTTATTAATTCGAGTGGTGATACGTTGACATCCTTAGGTGGTATACCACCTTTATACACACTTCCATAACACAAATTTTTCTTATAATTAAAGGGTTAAAATGTGTGTTAAAAAAAAAGGAAACTTGTCACAAATATGTGTGAAGATTAAAATGTGTGTACAATTAAAAGGTGTTAACCTATCATTTTCCATCAATCCAGCTAACCATAGTTTCATTTTCACATCCTTTCTTGTATTTTAAACAAATAAAGCATGTAATGGATACAATGTGATAATAAGAATACCAAAACAGGTTTTAGCCCACTTTTTGACATAATGTTACTTTCCAATATTCCACACCTAGAACCTTTTGGCAGTCAAGCTAATAGAAAAGCAAAAATAGAATTTGTTTAAATAACAAAGTACACTGATTTTCAAGTAGAGTGCATTTATGGTGAGAAAATATAAAGATTTTCCACTACAGAAAAGTAGATCTTTTGACCATTAAATCAAGTAGCACCACCATTGTTACTGTAATCTACCTATATCAAATATTTTTTATTCATCTATACTTCTTTCTATCACGATTACTACTTTAGATTTGGCACCAAAATATTCAAATTCTAAATCTTAAGTACTTTCACAATATTTGTCCATCTACTTCTTTCTCTATTAGGTTTTCTTCTCTGCCATATTCTTTTTTATTCAAAACAGTAAACTACAATTTTCTATCGAAAAGAGACATTATCATCACGCTGGAATTTAGATATTTCTATATAGTTAACGGTTCGACATTCATATCTCTTCTGCTGCAGGGTATCCACTGAAGTTTTAGTAGTCTTCTTTTTTTAAATAAATTTCTTTTTTTAAATAAATAAAATAAAAGCACTCATATCATAAGAAAATTATATAGCAGATCATCATAAAATAAAAAGCAAATTACTACTAACATACTTCAAACTTTACATCGCATTCATCACTAGTGCATGCTTGCTTCCTCTCAATTTCCACACCAGTTTGGTCCACATAGTTTGGTGTTGGCTTAATCTTCCTTTTTAAATAATATTTTCTTCCTCAAGTTGGAAGACATGAAATATTATTATTTAAAACTAATTTGCCCATATTTTTTTAAGAAGACTAACCCATTTAAATTAACTTCAGAGAGAATCGAAACTAACACTTTCAAGAGAAGTACACCGTAAAGTCACAGTTTGGCTCCCATGTGTTGTGCTTCGTCTCTGTCTGTTTGTTCAATATTGACTTGACTTTCGAATATAGGCAGTCACGGATCTAGTGTGGGGGCAATGGGGTCAAGCGACCCCACTTGGCTCCACATGTGTATTGTACTTTTAACCTAAAATTAGATATATATCTATTTTGACCCTTCTTTATACAGTATTATTGTCTTCACATGGTCTATTTATTACACTACAAAAAATTACAAAACGAAACGGATCCTAATGAGTGTTCTAAGAGCACTAGTTAATAAATCAAAAGAAGTAGTTTTTAATAAAAAATTGTTATAATTATTATATCGATACATATAACGCTTATTTTTAAGATAAAATTTTCTTTTTTGAAATCTTTAACCAATTATCTCAGCATATCGTTCATAAAACTATTATTATAATATAAACTATTCTTATATTTGTTGAAAAAGGTTGTGATTGACGCTGCGTTGGTGGTGAAAAAATTATTAATTATGGTTATATTTTTTATACTCTATTAGAAATGGACAAATATTTTTTTAAAAAAATCAACATTTTAGGGCAATTATAAATATAACTTGTATAATTTTCGCACACTTACGCATTTATAAAGTTTTATATAAATTTTTATAATATATAATATAATTATAACTTTGACCCCACTTATTAAAATTTCTGTATCCGTCACTAAATATGGGCAATGATTTTTAGTGAGAATAATGTAAAAGCATTAACACCATATAGCACACCACCCTTTGAATATAATTGTGTAAAAATTTAAATTCGCATTCACCAATAGTATTTAAATGCATATGCTTCCACTCAATTCCCACAAAACTAAATAACATAAACCACACACACTTTCTTCTAAATCAAATGAAGTCTTTTTCTTTGTTGTCACCTACACTTTTATACCTTCATCTTCTTTTTCTTTTTACCTTAAATGAAAGAGGAGAGAACAAAAAAGTGGAAAAGTGTCCTGCATGTTTGTAGAATATAAAATAAGTGATAATTTACTACAAGTGTGAGGCAATCAAAATTTTAAGCATCCATTTACAGAAAAGTCTTCCATTGGGATAATATCTAATTTACTGACTATGTGAGGTCACAACACATCCCTCAAGCTAAGCCAAATTGGAGACAAGTTTCCCTATCACCAGTTGTTCCACATAGTTTGGCGTTGGCAGTATCTTCGAGTTTTCTACCCTAAAAGAAACGATTGCCAAGCTGAAATGTTAGTATTTGTTTTTATTATTATGATGAAAGCACTCATACGATAATGATCGAATGATTGGTAGTAGTACTCCCATCCATGTAGCACTATCATATACGTTTGTCCACATTGATATTAGCATTGGCTTATCTTTCAGTTTTCTACCCGAAAATAAACGATTGGCAAAGCTGAAATGTTAGTATTTTGGTTTTATTATGATTATGTTGAAACCAACAATCAAGGTCGTATTCGAGGTAGGATGAAGATTTTGGCCCAAAAAATAAGTCTGAAATTGATGACCCCAAAATATAAATAATATAATAATAATTAGGGGTTTATTCAGCCTAAAAAAACATTACTTAAAACTTAGAAGCGTATTTTTTTTTGTGAAGTAAAAAACTTAGAAGCGGGTAACAAAATAGAATGGCACACGAAATGAGATATTTCATATTCTTATTTTTTTCCTTCAAAAAGTTGAGTGATGGAGAGACTTTTGAAAGAAAATGATTGGTTTAATCTAAACATGTGGATAAATTATATTTTTTTTATTGTAAATTATTCACTTCTCAAAATAGCAGCCACACGAGTCCTTTCACAAGTTATACATTGCAAAATCTATTGTGAGAAAGTTTTGCCACCGATTACGATCCTATCTAGTTATAGGAATTATTCTTTGGTTGTACGTAGAAGATATCTTGTTATAACACATGTAAAGAAAAACATATTGGTCTTAACTCAATGCATCCCGCAAGTAAAGCCGGATTGGAGATAAGTTGCCCCATCAGTTAGTCTACATAATTTGGCGCTGGCATTATCTTCGAGTTTTCTACCCCAAAAGAAACGATTGTCATGTTGAAATGGTAGTATTTGTTTTTATCTTAAATGCATGGATCATCTCATAAAAAACGTATTACGATTTTTTGGTATTATACCCTAGGGAAAGGGCTCTAGTAGATTTCGGTCGGAAGGTAAGTAAAATCTGACCAAAAAATATTCACATTAAGAATTGAACTCGGGTTCTTCTGAATGATTTGTTATATGAAATTTTTTCCTTATTAATTGAATTGAAAGACTAATTTGCTACCTTTGAACCAGAGGTCCATGTAGTATTACAAATGAGATGGCAGCAAATTAACGAAAGGTGATTAATTATCTTAGCATCTAACCTCAAAATTGTAGGAATGGTGGAGATTTTCCCTTATTAATTATCTTAGCATCTAAACTCAAATTAACGAAAGGTGACTAAGTTGCACTGTCACTTTGTTTTGGCTCCCATGTGTTGTGCTTCTCTGTCTGTTTGTTTGATCAATTGACTTGACTTTTAATAGTAAAAATTTAAATTCGCATTCGCACTAGCACTTGCCACCAGTATTTAAATGCATGCTTCCTCTCTATTCCGACACAAACACAACTAAATAGCATAAACCACTTTCTTCTAAACCAAATGAAGTCTTCTTCTTTGTTGTCACCTACACTTTTATACCTCCATCTTCTTTTTCTTTTTACCTTAAGTTTAATGTGGTTTTGTCCAAACGAAATAGTACCAGTGGCTGCATTAGGAAACCAATCAGATCATTTAGCATTGCTCAAATTCAAAGAATCAATATCCAATGATCCATATAAACCTCTTGAATCTTGGAATTCTTCCATCCACTTTTGCAAGTGGTATGGAATCACATGCAACCCCATGCATCAACGAGTTATAGGGTTGGATCTAAGAAGTTATCAGTTACATGGACCTTTATCCCCTCATGTTGGCAATCTCACTTTTCTGATAAATCTCGACCTTAGAAACAACAGCTTCTTTGGAGAAATCCCACAAGAGTTGGGTCGGTTGCTACAATTGCAACGACTTGATCTCATCAATAACTCGTTTGCAGGAGAAATTCCTTCAAACTTGACGTATTGCTCCAATCTCAAAGTCGTAAATTTGGAAGGGAACAAGTTGATTGGCAAAATACCACTTGAAATTGGCTCTTGGAAAAAGCTTCAAGCAATAAATGTTTGGGGAAACAATTTAACTGGTGGAATACCTTCATTTATAGGGAATCTTTCAAGCTTAACATTTATTGCGGTTACTTATAATAACTTAGAGGGAGATATTCCACGTGAAGTATGCCGCCTCAAAAACTTGACAATTTTATTGTCGGGTGTGAACAGTTTGTCCGGTATGATTCCTTCTTGTATTTACAATATGTCATCACTAATTGAGCTTTCACTAGGCATGAATAACTTTACTGGCTATCTTCCATCCAACATGTTCAACAGCCTCCCTAGTCTAAATAGTTTTGAAATTGGAGGAAATGAACTCTCAGGTCCAATCCCAATTTCCATTGCAAATGCTTCTGCCCTACTATTTGTTGAATTAAGTCAAAACAGTTTGGTTGGACAAGTTCCAAGTCTAGGGAAGTTACATGATCTTCAAGTAATAAATATGGAAGAAAACAAGTTAGGTAACAATTCAACTATGGATTTAAAGTTTTTAAAATATTTGACAAATTGTAGTAAACTAGAAATGCTTTCAATAGCTGATAATAATTTTGGAGGTCATTTGCCAAATTCCATAGGCAATTTTTCCATTGAACTTGGCCAACTATATCTTGGGGTAAATCAGATATCAGGAAAAATACCAGCAGAATTAGGACATCTAGCTAAATTAATACTCTTGACCATGGAATTAAACAACTTTGAAGGAATCATTCCAACTTCTTTTGGTAAGTTCCAAAAGATGCAATATTTAGCTTTGTCTGGAAACAAGTTGTCAGGAGATATACCACCCTTTATAGGCAATCTCAGTCAACTGTTTAAACTGGATTTACACAGTAATATGTTTCAAGGAAATATTCCTCCAAGCATAGAAAATTGTCAAAAGTTACAATATCTAGATCTTTCTCAGAATAAGCTTAGCGGAACCATACCTTTAGAGATTTTTCATATTTCTTCCTTATCAAACTTATTGAACTTATCACGTAACTTTTTGAGTGGTAGCTTACCAAGAGAAGTGGGTATGTTAAAAAATATTGACATGCTAGATCTATCCGAGAATCATCTATCTGGTGATATTCCTACAACAATTGGTGATTGCACAGCCTTAGAATACCTTCACCTGCAAGGGAACTCCTTCAATGGAACAATACCATCCTCTATGGCTTCTCTCAAAGGTCTTCAAAGTTTAGACCTTTCAAGAAATCAATTGTCTGGATCAATTCCTGATGTTATGCAAAACATCTCTATTTTAGAATATTTGAGTGTTTCTTTTAACATGTTGGAAGGAGAGGTACCAACAAATGGTGTATTTGGAAATGTAACCCAAATAGAACTGATTGGAAACAAAATGCTTTGTGGAGGTATTTCCCAGCTGCATCTACCACCATGCCCTACCAAGGGTAGGAAACATGCAAAACAACATAATTTCAGGTTGATAGCGGTGATAGTTAGTGTGGTTTCTTTTCTTCTCATCCTTTCATTTATCATAACTATCTACTGCATGAGGAAAAGAAATCAAAAGCGATCTTTTGATTCACCAACAATTGATCAAGTAGATAAGGTTTCATACCAAGAATTACTCCAAGGAACAGATGGGTTCTCAGATAGAAACCTCATTGGATCAGGAAGTTTTGGTTCTGTGTTCAAAGGAAATCTTGCATCAGGAGATAATGTTGTTGCAGTGAAAGTCTTGAACCTCCAAAAGAAGGGAGCTCACAAGAGTTTCATTGTTGAATGTAATGCACTCAAAAATATTCGACACCGAAATTTAGTTAAGGTTTTAACATGTTGTTCTAGTACAGATTACAAAGGTCAAGAATTTAAAGCTCTGGTTTTTGAGTACATGAAAAATGGAAGCTTAGAAAAATGGTTGCATCCTGAGATTTTCAATGCAGAGCCTCCAACAACGTTGGACCTTGGTCATAGATTAAACATCATTATCGATGTTGCTTCTGCATTACATTATCTTCATCGAGAGTGTGAGCAATTGGTTCTTCATTGCGATCTAAAGCCAAGCAATGTCCTTCTTGACGATGACATGGTTGCTCATTTGAGTGATTTTGGAATAGCGAGACTCGTTCAAGCCATTGGTGGTACCTCTCAAAAGGAAACTAGTACAACTGGAATAAAAGGAACTATTGGCTATGCTCCTCCAGGTATATATGTTCTAAATTTTTGAATCTCCCATTGTTTCTTTGAATCATCGTATGTTTTAGTATAAAGTTAATATAGGGACATATTATTTTTTAAGAGGTAATCTCAAACTCCATGAAAGTAGAAAATAAGCCTTATATATAGTGATAAGGAATTATTTTATTCACAAAATTTGAGTATTACAATGAATTACTATAGCCTTATATAGAGTGTAACCAACAACTCTAACTCAACTACAGTTACTAACTAATTCTGTTACAACAGTTAAACTAGTTATATTTCAAACAGTTACTTGCTACACAAGTAACAACTATATCTCAAGCTAATTATCCTTTAACAATATTAACAACTTTTGGTACATGTTTTAGAGTATGGAATGGGTTCTGAAGTGTCAACATCTGGTGACATGTATAGCTTTGGAATCCTTATGTTGGAAATACTTACCGGTAGAAGACCCACTAATGAAGTTTTTCAAGATGGTCAAAATCTGCATAACTTTGTAGCAACTTCGTTTCCTGGTAACATAATAGCGATTTTGGACCCACATCTTGAAGCAAGAGATGTAGAAGTAACAATACAAGATGGAAACCGAGCGATTCTTATTCCAGGGGTAGAGGAATCCTTAGTTTCACTTTTTAGAATTGGACTTATTTGTTCAATGGAATCACCGAAAGAAAGAATGAATATTATGGATGTTACTCAAGAGCTTAACACAATCCGAAAGGCCTTTCTCGCTGGTGAGATAAACTCATTTATTTATATGCTTATTTAAATCATACAAACTCGTTAGTTGCTTATGGAATTAAAATTTGAATTTCAGGTTTTCGTACTCCTAGTAATTAATGTTGAACAGCATTTACAAGTCATTATGGAAAGAGAGGTTTTGCATCATGATGTACTTTTTTGAAGAAACTGCATGGTCCAACTGGAACATGAGGCAATGCTTAGTTTATTGGTTTGTTATTCACTTAATTATGGTAGAAACATTGATTCTGTGCAATAGTTTTCGTAGATTTGTCTGCAACATACTAGTTTCTATAAGTAAACAATATTGTTTGTATTGCTTTCTAATTCAATGAAGTGAGAATTTATATACTTCTCCCATAGCTATGTGCAATTGTGTTCAACGTAGATTTTTATGCAACCTATTATGTTATCAAAGCCTAAAACAACCCAAAATTTAACAGAAAGCAAACATTTCAAATTGCTTCTATATATTTATAGTGAGCACATAATAATCACAATTTAATTTATAAATCTAATATACAGAAAAACCATATGGGGAATTTGTTTCAAAAACTTCTGTTATTCCTGATAAACAATGTGGAAATTGTATTCATAGTTGCATAGTGAAATATGGAATTGAAGCAAATGCTTAGGTTGCTAGAGACATCAATACTAAGAACCGGGTCCATCAACGTGTCCGCAAGGCTGGTGATAATCCTCTTATGATCACATCTAATAGTAAGGTCATTCTTGCAACTTTCATTCTTGAAATGTATGCAAAATGCGGTAGCTTGACAATTGCAAGAAGTGAAATATTTTTGCTTGGAAATGTTACCATGGTGAATATTGATTAATGCTTATAGTCAATATGAGAGGGATAGCAAGCCGCTTGATCTCTTTTTCAACATGTTTGCTGATGGCCATAGTCCTGATAAGGCTACTTTTCTGAGTGTGTCGAGTGTTTGTGTCCATTAGTGCGCTTTGACATTGGGAGAAACTGTTCATGCTTATCTATGAGAAAAAAACCATTACAAGTTACAACAGACAGATATTACCCTGGCAGTTGCTTTTATGGAAATGTATGCTAAGAATGGTGAATTAGGAAATGCACTAAAGGTTTTTAATAATAGTTTAGGAAAGAAAGATGTAGTGATGTGGACCAGAATGATAATGGTTTAGCCATACACAGAAAGATGTTTCAAATAATGCAAGAGGATAGTTCTCTAGTCCCTGATCATATTACTTACGTTGGAGTTTTATTTGGCATCAGAAAGACCAGATTTTGGTACTTAAGGTGATGGAAGCCACCATCACTATGCCGCGCACTCGTGTTTCTCCCTTCTGTCCAGCTTCCTCCCTCTCCATACCAAAACTCTGTTTTAACCATTGAATCAAGTTCCTCCAGTCAACAAATAATCCAAATAAGATTTAGCAGCCGAATATGTTTCTAGAAAAAAAAATCCGCACAAAATGGCTTAAAGAAAATGACAGAAGACTTTTCTTAGAATTGATTTGATATATCGCTCAAGATCGTTGTTGATTGGAACAAAGAGACGGCCACTGATGAGGCGTTGGAACTTGGAAGATGGTCAAAATCTACATAACTTTGCTGCAACATCATTTCCTGGTAATCTTATAATGATCTTGGACCCACATCTTGTATCAAGAGATGCAGAAGATGGAAGCAGAGAGAATCTCATTAGCTGACCGATGATTGTTCTTAAAGATGCTGACATTCCTTTCTTTCAAATCATATAATTATTGGTTTGTAATTCAAACCTTAATCATGTCACATTATTTTATAAATTTGAGTCAAGAATTTCATAGGACTGGTGAAATTGATCATTTCTGCAATGTGGTGATCATTAGGGTTTTAGAATATCTCTTTTTAATTTTTACCTAATTATTGATACCTCTAATGAAGCACCGACATTGATAATTATTTGAAAAAATTACATAATTGAATGTAATCACATGTGTACATGTCAGACACAACTGACACGTCTTTGATTAAAAGTGTCGGTGTTACATAAGTTGTTTGTGACCTATGAATCACGGACACAAACACGACAATGACAGGTCGACATAGAGGATTATTTCATAAAATGACATAATTAAATGTAATCACACGCGTCTGTGTGTTGGATATCGGATACACCTTCGATCAAAAGTGTCGGTGCTACATAGTCATAGGTGGATTTGACTCCCACAAATTTGGTGTCTCAAACAAGAGAAAAATAAGTTGCTTTTAGGGTCTGGTCACTTGGTTTTTTGGGATTCATGGTAAATTTAGATATTCTTACTACTTGCTATAAAATGTTATAGTTTCAGAAGCTGGACTGTTGCAATTTATAGGCTTTCGGTATTAGGATCTGTTTATGTTTTAATAGTGTTATATTTTATTTTATAGTATATTTTTTTTGAAAAGCCTAAGGATCAGCCTAAAGGGGAAACTGATGAAGCTCTGGCCGCTGAGGTAACAAACTGGTTGATCAAGTCTCTAATTTTTTGTTCTAAAATGTACTTGAAAGAAACTTCCGAAATTTATTTTCACAATTGTTTGACATTGCCATAGGTGCGTCATTTGATTGATGTTGTTTGGAACTTAGCATTAACTCCAAGCGCGCCAATCATATGGAATGGGAGTTCAGAACAAAGTATGTTTTATTTTTCCAGCTAATGTGGCTTCTGCTTAAGATGCTATGTTTCTTCATTCATTGTTTTTTATATACCTTTTTCCTTTTTCTGCAGGTAATTTATCATCTCTTGTGGTTCCAGCAGCTGCCTTAGGTGTTGTGGGTTATGGTTACATGTGGTTGAAGGTATGGAACTGCTTGGATTCTTACTGTTTTTGTAATAGTTTCATTAGTTTTTGGTTGATAGTTAACACGGTTTATTTCTCTGTTACCAGTAATTGTTGTTTCATAAAGGGTTGCAAACTGTTTATTCGCTTATTTGATTACCCTGATTTTTTCCATTTGATATTCTGAAATAATTGTTATTCCTTGATACTGATATCCATGTTCATCTCTCAATATCAGGGCCTTTCATTCTCAAGTCTTATGTACGTGACTAGACGTAATATGGAAAACGCTGTTGCAGATTTGACAAAAAAGCTACAGCATGCCTCAGATGTCATAGATGTACGTGTCCATTTACTGCACTGGATATTCTTTCAATATTTTAAGTCTTTAGTTAGGCACACATTCATATGAGCAACAGGGTTTTGAACATGATTGCATCATCAACTCTTACATTTGAAGGGTATCGATCCCTCTGGACATAATGTTTGATACTCCTTCAACTGATTAGTTGAAATCATGGTTGTCAAACACACGCTAGATCATGAGATTCGTACAATATCACACATTATTCACCGTCAGCCATGGCGGAGTGGTGAAAAGATCGCTGGATGGGCCAGCACAAGCAGCACGACGTAGAAGATCGCAATATCGTAGGAATGGCGCTCTTCCCCCGTGCTGGTAGCGAATGTTTCTGGACCAATTTGAAGATGGCTTGTTGAAAAAAAAGAATCTCAAAGGAGACTTGGCTGAGAAGATGGGACCGAGAGGAGTGGGTGGCTTGGTACAGAAGATAAGACTGAGAACAGAATGGGCAGCTAGGGGCTTTAATTAATTAAAATATTTAACATAGAAATTGATGCTTAAATGTATTAATAATTATAGTCGATGTCTCTTTTAAGTTTTAATTACTTTTCAATGATTTTGATGGCAGGATGCCAAGAAGCACTTGACCGAGAGAATTCAAAAGTTGGTTGACAAAATACAAGAACAAATTCAGATGACAGGACAAATTAAGGATGATGTATGTCTTTTATGCATACTGATTTGATACTTGCACTTGTAGCTATATAAATATACATGCAACCAAACAGATTTTTAGATGCATACATACATGACAAAATGCATTTTTTGTTTTCTACGTGGACTTATATATATGGACCAGCACTTGCTATTTCTTTGCAGACATCTGGATCAGTTTTCCCTTAGAAGTTATTGATTTTGAAAATTCTAGTCTTCATACGGATGTCTATATTAGTGAATATTATGTACAGTAAGGAAGATAAACTCTCATTGGATTGTAATTACTTCACCCTGATCGGTTACTGAGTGACTTAATAGCCTAATTGTTAGTAAATACTTGATAGTTGTTACCGTATAACTTATTCCCTGGTTTTTTTGAATACCTTTAACCTTAGAATCCTTAACATCGCAGCATTCATTTTTTAACTCTATATCCTAGAATTTTAAACCGTCACTTGGAAGTTTAGAAATATTGAAGTTTTGAATTTTTATTGATGCCTATAATTTTACAAGTTAGTTATGTATGCTATTGAGGTCTTTCAAATAAGCTGTGTTCCAGTCTTGGATAAGGGAATTGAAAGTCTAACGTTGCAATGTCATATTACAATATATAAACATGATGGTACGCAAGGAAGGAAATCTGTGGATAACATTGTAATACTCTTGTACACAGGTTTCTAATGTTCAAGGTACTGTTGAAAATATACATGCTGACTTGAGCGTCGTGCAATGGCAATATTGGTATGTTTGAATTATCATTTATCAATTTTAACGTGGACCTTTTGTTTTGAGCTATTAAGAAGGATATTTTGAAGTTTGGCATGATTTTTTAATTATCATTTGAAGTGGTCTCGGAGCATACCTGGTTTACACCAAAATTATTATTAATAGTAATAATAATAATAATTATCATTTGAATGACGATATATGTCGTTCTTACAAAATAAATATTATGTATTATAGAATGTAAACAGCAAAGAGAGACTTTAAAATAAAGAAAAACAGAAGGAGAAGACTAAGGTTTTCTGTAAATCTGAATCATGATATCCGTTAACAACAGTAGTGCAGATACATTTATTTAGAGTACATGGAAACTTCTAGAAACAATAACTGTATCTGTGATCAGACACTGCTCAGAGTATACCAAGTGTATACTCCTAACAAGTAGGTTGCATAGAAATATGAATATATAATATGCTACATTTTTAATTTGAATCATTCTTATGTTGTATATACTTTCGCAGACTGGAAGGTTGAATACAGTGATAGAGAATCAGGTAAACTTTTTCGTGTTCCCTTTAAATTTGTAAAGTAGTTTGTAATTTTGTAATTAACTATACCATTTCCTTTATTTGGAAGATTTTTACATTGGTCATTTTAAAGATTGGTAAATAAATGGTTAATTCTTTGCTGCCCAACGATAATACTGATTTAATAGTGTGTTTGCAGGTTCGTACAAATAAGGCATTGGATTATATTATTCACTGTATTTGGGCAAATACAGTGCCAGACTCTTTACAGGTAGGTATTTGTTTCTCATATTCACTAGTGGTAATTAATTATGTTTGATTATGTTGTTTGCCGCCCTATACTAATCTGTTACTGCTGAATGTGCCAATTATTATGCCTGCTCTGGATTGGACTATAATGTTGTTATCGATTGTCTTGTACATGTTGCTGGCGGCAAGAAACCTAGATGAAACTGAAGAGCTTGTTCCTTTTTTATTTCAAAAAAACATTTTGTTGTTACTTTGTACTCGTTTTTCAAATGTGTTTAAAAAACTGCAAAATTTGAAAATAACATTGTTTCAGGAAACAAAGGGAAAATAAAGCGACATTTTTGTTATTAAAACTAAAAACAAGAAATGCAAACAAAAAACAAAAGTGGAAACCAAAACGCCCTTATATCTAGAGGTGACATTTTAAATTGAGTAAATAGGCAATTACCCCCTACAATTGTATGTTTCGTCAATTACCCCCTGAAATTAACAAAACTTCAATTACCCCCCTGAAATTGCACAACGTTAATCAATTTACCACATCCGTCAAATTCATCTGTTAGTCAACATAACGTTTTGCAAATACCCCCCTGAAGTTTTGCCCTTATGTGCAAAATGCCCCCCGAACTTAAAAATTTATATTTTTTTTCTTCTTATACTTGACTCAAGATATTAAAGGCAAACAATTAATAATTACATGTTACTAGATGCATTCCATCGGGCCTTAATCCAAAGTTCCTTGAGATTGGCAAGAAAAAAAGGGTGCAACAACAAAATGGAGAGAATGCCTTTACCAAATGTGCCTATGGAGCAAGGCTACAGGGAGCTGCTCCAACTTCTTAATGATCATCAAAAGGAATTATTTGCTCTTGAGCTTGATTTATTTGTCTAATGAAGTTCAAGAAGCTGATAAAAAGGTTGAGAGTGGTTTGCTCATTCAAATGCTCTCTTTCTAGTCAGGATATGAATAAAAAAGTTTAGTGCCTTGAATAGATGTATGTTAAATAAGGCATCTGTGCTTAGCATCAGTAAATGTTGGAGAATTTGACTATTTCACCTGAGTTGAGATGACTGGTGTAATTCATATTGTTTGTAGTAATAAGTTCAACTCCAACCCCATTTAAATGAAGTAAGAAACTACACTACAGATAACAAACCATGTGAAAAACTTTAGTTGTTGAATGCTTGAAAGACATAACTAACAAAATGAGCTATGGATTACATGTTAGGTCAGCTCACCAATGCAGTTGGTTCACTACTTATCAGTTTTTATAATTAAGTTTGTTAAACTTTTATTTTTTGATTAATTCTATAGCTCTTGGGTAACAAATAGATGAATGTGATGTAATAAAGGATTTAAATGTTAATTGTAATATTGGATTGTAATATTGTAGAGTTTAAAGTATTAAAGTTAATTGTTAATTGTTTGCTATTAATATCTATTGAGTCAAGAATAAGAATAAGTAGAAGAAAAAAAATATAAATTTTCAAGTTCAGGGGACATTTTGCACATAAGTGCAAAACTTAAGGGGGGTATTTGCAAAACGTCGTGTTGACTAACAAAATAATTTGACGGAGGGAGTAAATAATTAACGTTGTGCAATTTTAAAGAGGTAATTGAAGTTTTGTTAATTTCAGAAAGGTAATTTACGAAACTCACAATTTCAGTGGTAATTGCCTTTTTACTCATTTTAAATTACATTGTGTAACACTTCTCCTGATTCGTCTGGGAGCTTATATTATTAATGTTATCTCTTGAATTTTCAGGGAACTATTCCGAAGGAGAGACCACAACTTCCATGTAGGTCTCCTGGTATGATTACACATCTAGGCATCAGATATCCAGAGACTCCAAATCTGAAGGTGTTCTTCTACCTTGTACTTTGTTCTCTATTTTCATTCTCCTAGTGGGTGATAAGTTGGCCTATGATCTGATAATATAGGGTTTAAGATGCTATTTACCTCCATGTGCTTTAGTATCATGCTTTCATAACTTGGAATTTACTACTTATAGTATGCTTAATGATCCCGTTTTCACTTGCAGAGTCTTCGAGACACTGAAGAATCAGCTTCAGATACTATTGTGCCTGAGGATTTGGAAAAGCTAGAGCTGCAGAGAAGGCAGTATTGGAGGTTTGAATTAACTCAATTTTGGTTCTTAGAATATTTTCTTTCAAGTGGAAGGATGCATAACATGCTGGCATTCTAACTGGCACCCATATAAATTCCAGGGTTCCTTATTTCTAATACCTTAGGGAGGGTTCTTGATAGGATTAGATTTTACCATATCATATCATGTCCACCTTGTACAAATTATATCACATAGTAAAGGCTGGGTTAGAACTTAGAATAAAAATAATTAATAAAACATAATATTATAAAAATAATTTAAAATCTAATTAAATCTAAACAGATTTTTTAAAAAGTACAAACTTAAACATAAATATTAAAGTTTATAAAAAATACAAAATTAAATAATTGTAAATTTAAAAAATATTAATTTATTTTAAAATGTTATTTTTTCGACAGGTTAGTTTTATTATTCTATATTCTTTATATCTTATCGTACAATGTTGGGAAAAATCCAAGTCCCACATCCAATGGTAGGCATGGCAATAGGGCGGAGTGGGGACAGGTCTTACATTCCTCATCCTCGTACCCGATTCTCCTATACATACCCATTACCCTACCCATACTCAACGGGGATGAGAAATTGAACCTCATTCGTTCGGGTATCCTCGCCCCATCCCCGTTCCCGCATTGAATATTTTTTTTAAATAAAAAATAGAAGTTTTTTTGCAACCCCTAGAGAAATGATATTATCCAACAACAATATGCTTACTTTAACATTTGTTAGATCGATTGATTTAGTTGCTCCTTTAAATATCAATGATAGTTTTTATAACACGACAATTATCAAACAAAATAACATGACATATCAACATAAAGTAATTTTCTGCATTCGGGACGGGTTTGGGTATGGGTTCGGGGTGGGTAGCTATATACCTGTTACTCGTCCCATACCCGTGTTTTAAAATCAGGGAAAACCCAAACCCATACCCAAACCCAGTCAAAACGGAGAGGTTTTGCTGCCATGCCTATCCGATGGTTAAGACTCCTGATAAAAAATTTATTAAGAGAAGACACTCCTTACAAAAAATTTCATACACATTTCTTTACAAATTTGTCCTTAATAATAACCAATTCCTTTCCAAATTAAAATTTAAAAGTAACAACAATAGCTGCAAGTTTTTAGTCAGACCATTTTGTTTACAAAATGTCCTTCAAAACACAATTTTTTCCAATTTAAAATTTAAATCTATACCATAATTAAATGGAACTCCAAAATTAACTACCAATTTTGGCTAAATCGTTTTTTGGATAACTCTTCCCTAACAGTAACAACCCAATTCTTTTATAAAATAATTATTAAATTTAAAAACAAAGCATGAATGTTGAAACTGAATTCTAGATAAATTCAGGTAACATAAATATTATTAAACAAAAAAATTAATTAAATTAGATAAAATATTATAAAATAAAACATAATACACACACAATGAATAACTACGAGATTGGAGTTAGAACTCTGATTGATCTCAGTCAGGAATTTTTGTTAACTCATCCCAAAAGAGATCGTGATATTTGTTGTTGTTTCCTTCATGCTATAGTAATTATGATAATAATAACATATTTGTATTATTATTTTACTATATAAATTAATAGTAAAAGTAAACTGCATTATTTTGATTCGATCATACTTTGATTTTGCAGGGGTAAGTATTTATGGGAAGGTGTTAATATGGCAACTACCATCATGAATTGATGATGAATTATGAACACAACATATCAGCTTTAGCACAAGTTAACTTTTGTAAAGCTTACTGAGGTTTGGAACCTAGTTTGAGCATCTATTTTGTTCTGTAGCGTGGGTATGAAAACTACGATTTATTTTGAATCTTGAGACAAATTCATGATTTAGTTCGAATAAAACTATATACCAATTAAATGCTCGAAAAATTGCATTTGAATACCAATAGTTTTGGGTATGGATTTTTTAAGTTTATCTACCACTAAGTTCTTTGGTCCAATCCAAATGCCATTATTAAAGGATGAACTTTCAGCTATGAGAGATACTAGTGTAGTGTAGGTACTCTAATCCTTTTATAATTATAATTTTCAATTTTTCTTTGGTCCTTATTATAGTTATTAAATATATCAATTGTTCTGTACCAAAAAAAATAAAAATATATCAATTGTTAAACTTCCTTTTATATCCTTTTTTTTTTCTTTCTCTTTAACGTAATTGTTTTCATGCAAGTTGAGCTATTAATGAATGATAATAATATGTTCTGAAGATAAACTAATATTAATCTTTTGATATAGTTCATTAGTTTATGTGTTTTAATTATATTATTATGTGTTTTTTTTATAAAATAAAAAAGGATCATGATTGATATTTAAAAGACTGTGCAATGAAATTAGTGTTAGGAAATACTCGTCCGTCCCAAATTATAAGCAAAAATAACTCATTTTCTTTGTCCCAAATTATAAACAAAAAAGACCAACTTTTATCATATTTAATTTGTTTTTTCAAAAAATTATCTTTTCCAAAGGAAGTTAAATGCAAAGTACATTCAATTTGCTCTCTTTTTCATTTTCTCTATAATCAACTATCAATGAAAATTATTTTTACATCTTCCTATAAAACTTATTTCAAAGATAACACAAAAAACTATGTTACAAGTTACTATGTTTTAGTTTTCTTAATAAGTGTATTTTATTTTTTTATAATATGGGAGTATGTATTTGAGGTTTTTTTTTTCATGTGGAAAGAAATATGTATTTGAGAGTAGTAAACTATTGTTCAGCATTCTAATACCGCTGGGTCTAGCACAAATGATTAATGTGTAAATATCGTAAACTATGAGGTACCGAGTTTGATTCTCAGTAAATGTATTACAAATTACTTCATAAAAAATATAATAAATAGTTTTATTTTAGTAAATCAATGTATCTCTTACACAAATTGTAGAAATCAATCCTTTAATGTAATTGAGGCCAATTTAAGTGGCTAACGTCTCACAACATATATTTTTTCATCCATACAAGTCAAAGATCGAACTTTAGACTAAAATATTTAATAGAAACTCAACATCTGACACATATGTTACACTATATTTGTAAAAAAAAATAAAAAATAGTTAGTGTGGAAATTTTAAACCATCATAAATGTTTTTTTTATTTTGAGGAAAAACTATCATAAATGTTAAAAGCATAATATAGCGTACTTCATATAGTTATTATGTCTACACAGTTTTACAAAGAATTTGCATCCTCACGTTTAACTTGATTTTTTTTTTGTTGCATGAGAAAAAGAAGAAAGAAAAATAAAACAAGGGGAAAAGAAAGACTACGTCCTTGCAAAAGACACACCAAAAGCATCGACTAATAAGTCTGGTGACAAATTAGGAGAGAGATGATAGAGTACATATCTAAGCTATTAGCTCCCATTTTTACTAAAACATCCGCACAAGCATTTCCTTCACGAAGAATGTGATGAAGAGATATGATCCATCCTTCTGCATGAATTCTTTAAATAATCTCTATCTCATTAGTGTAATGATGAAATTGAGACTTTTCTCATGTGACAAGTTGTACCACAGCTTTAAAAAGCACATAACTTTTCTAAACCCAGCTTACCAACACAATTTGATGTCGATCAAAAGTGCCTGCATTTCCACATGAAGAATATTAGACTTACCAACGCTGCCATAAAAACTAAAATATGGAATATACCATCAAAACTATGCACCAATCCACAAAAACTAGTCTTCCCTAGATTCGTTAGAGCACTACCGTCCATATTCACGACCATGGTATCTCGATCCCCTTTCTTCCAAACAACCTCGCGAATTAGACGACGAGAGTGGGAGGAGGAGCTTCAAAACACCCGAAGAGCAACCAGGAATTGAGAAAAAATTATGGGTATGGTTCTTTCAAAGATAAATTTGCTATGATAGGTCCAAATATTTCACATATCAATCGAGCTAAGGTGCCTTTTTCAGCCCCTAATGCCACAATGTCTAGACATCAAGAAAACCACATCCAATCCAAATATCAACAACTCGAGAATACAACATAAGACAATGAGGAATGGTTTCTTCTTCACGTAGAAAATGTAAGTTGATGTTACCTGAACTCCCCGATGACACAAGATACCTCTAGTAGGAAGAGATTTGTGACAAATTTGCCACACAAAAAGTTACACACTAGCCGAGAGGCGTAGCGTCCAAATCCACAACCAAGATTGTTGAAGATTTTGAGTATGATGTTGAGATAAGGAATAGTAACCACTCTTTGCTATAAATCAACCATTCGTACTAGCATTCTAAAGTCAAGTATCTTATGATTTTCTCCTAGTTTAAATTCAGTTTCAATTAGTTCCATCTAAAATGTTATTTCTATCTCTTATGATTTATTTATTTTATTTTATTACTAATTTTGTACTGATATTAACATGTAAAAATATTTTAATTTAGTTAGATAAAAAATTGAATGATTGAGGTAAATTAAAAAGATTTACACTTATCATATTATGTATATTTATATATCTTTTTAATGTGAACCATATATCATCTATGCACGTGATTGAGAGAATAATCTCACAACTCAATCGTAAAACACCTAAAAAAAACCCTGAGATCACAAAGGATAACAAATCTATATCAAAAATTTAACACCATATTCTCGAAAGTTTTTTTTTTGGGGAACGAGTTTGAACCCCGGACCTTGCATATACTATACATTGTCCTTACGAGACAAACCAAAAGTATTCCTAACAAAACATATAAAATTTTAATGTTTAAAAAATTGACAAATAAATCACCATTTTTAAGGGTATATGTGTCATTTTCGTACATGCCAAAAACAACGAAACTCCTCTTGTGTGTTCTTCTTCGTTCGTGTATCAGAACAGAAAGTCCTCTGATCGAAACTACCGAATTCACAAGTAAGCTCTTTCATCAATTTTATACATCTTCTCAATTTCAATTCCAATGATTT